>PJEL010002322.1_pt1 | contig 17725 bp, 8 predicted proteins | sample 1853271 | NCBI WGS metagenome assembly PJEL01 (sample SAMN08108733, study PRJNA415343) | Invertebrate metagenome, whole genome shotgun sequencing project. | host: Globobulimina | place: Sweden: Gullmar Fjord | collected 2015-08
AAGGTTCATATTCATGGTAATGCTAAGTATGATTTACACCTAGATTCTTTAACAGATAACAACCATGATGCAACAAACAACAGTAAAGAATTTAGCACTGAGATTCTTGATCAATACAGAAAAAGACTTACCATTACAAAAGAGCATTCAGTCTTAGTCGCGGGAAGTACCCACTCAGGAGAAGAACTTGCCCTGGCAAATATCTTCTTAAGCTTAAAAAAAAGAATACCTCATCTAATATTAATTTTAGTCCCACGGCACTTACAACGCCTTGAAAAAATAACTGAGGAATTAACTGAATTAGGCATAATTCACCAGAAATTAAGCCAGATTAGCCAAAGCAAACGGTCTCATAATGTTATCCTTGTAGATACCATGGGTGAACTCATGAAACTTTACTCTTTGGCAACATATGTTTTTTGCGGTGGCAGCCTTGTTAAACGCGGCGGTCACAACATCATGGAAGCGGCAATCTGGGGAAAAGCCCCTATATATGGACCCCATATGAAAGATTTTGCTGATGCCCGCCAAATGCTTGAAGAAGAAAATGCAGGTTTCATGGTTAAAACAGCTCAAGAACTTAAAAATCTTATTATTAGTTTTGATAAAAACAAAAAGGCATACAAACAGGCAGCGATACGAGCACGAACAGTTGCCCAGAATCAACAAGGTGCCGCTTCAAAACAACTCGAGCTTATAGCACAACATCTTAAGGGTGCCTTGAATAATTAGATTTTTTGGATGAGGTCAAGAAATGCAAAAATTAAAAAGCACCCTTAACGACAGGCATAAACTCCGCATACTGGGGCATGTGAGCACTTTTCATTTTTGCAATGACGCAGACATCGGCTTAAAAGGCAATTATTCAAGGTAGCCTTCATTGATAAGTTACTCATGGGCTTATTAAAAAGCTTATGATCACAAAACGTATAAACAACTCGAATCAAATATTTTTTAAATACTTAATACTAAAAAAACAGGAACCAAGTATCCATGAAAGCACTTGTTGCTCTTGAAGACGGCAGAATATTTACTGGGAAATCCTTTACCGGACCTGGTGAAACTATTGGTGAAATAGTTTTTAACACTGGCATGACTGGTTACCAAGAAATCCTGACCGACCCTTCCTACAATGGTCAGATCGTCACCATGACCTACCCATTGATTGGGAATTACGGAATAAACAGCGAAGATAATGAATCTGCCACAATCCATCCAGGCGCATTACTAATCAAAGAATATAATGCCATCCCCAGCAATTACCGTTCAGAAGAAACACTAGCCAACTTTTTACAAAAAAATAATGTATTGGGCGTTGAAGGACTAGACACCAGAGCCATCACTAAGCACACCAGAGAGGCTGGTGCTTTAAAAGGTGTAATTTCAACAATTGACCTTGACCCAGATTCACTTATTTCAAAAGCAAGAAACTGGCCCGGACTGGTTGGCAATGACATGGTCAGCGAAGTAACCTGTCAAGAGCCTTATTGCTGGAACAAAGATGGCAAGCCAGAACCAGGCAGCAATTTCTCCAGTTCTGGCCCCGGTAAATACAAAGTTGTCACCCTAGATTTTGGACTCAAGTACAACCAACTCAGACACCTCTCAGGACGTGGCTGTTCTGTGCAAGTCGTCCCTGCTTATACTTCTGCAGCAGATATTTTAGCAATGAATCCAGATGGAATATTTCTTCCAAATGGTCCTGGAGACCCAGCCGGAGTCCCAGGAGTTGTTGATACGGTTCGAGAGCTGCTTGGCAAAAAACCGATCTTTGGGATCTGCCTTGGACACCAAATATTAGGACTTGCCTTTGGTGGCACAACATATAAGTTGAAATTCGGACACCGCGGTTCAAACCAACCAGTAAAAGATCTTTCAACCGGCAAGATTGAAATCACAGCCCAAAACCATGGATTTTGTGTTGATCTCAAAAGTTTAAACCCCAATGATATTGAGCTTACCCATGTTAACTTAAATGATGGCAGTCTTGAAGGAATGCGCCACAAATCAATACCTGCATTTTCTGTTCAACATCACCCTGAAAATGCTCCTGGCCCACACGATTCACTCTATTTATTCGATAGATTTATTGACTCGATGAAGTAAAACTAATCACCTACAACTAATACAATATAAAAGAAACCATGCCTAAAAGAGAAGACATAAAGAAAATTCTAATCATCGGTTCTGGACCAATCATTATTAGCCAGGCTTGCGAGTTCGACTATTCTGGGACACAGGCTGTCAAAGCGCTGAAGGAGGAGGGCTATGAGGTTGTGTTAATCAACTCCAATCCTGCTACCATTATGACTGATCCTGAAATTGCCGACAAAACGTATATTGAACCAATCACACCTGAAATGGTGGCAAAGGTAATTGAAAAAGAAAGGCCCTGTGCCATGCTGCCAACTCTTGGTGGTCAAACCGGCCTTAATACTGCCTTAAAAGTTGCAGAAATGGGCGTGCTTGAAAAATTCAATGTTGAAATGCTTGCTGCCGATGTTGATGTAATCCGCAAGGCAGAGGGACGTGATTCCTTCAGAGAAGCCATGAGAAACATTGGCCTTAAAGTTCCAGAAAGTTCCATTGTTCATACCATTGATCAAGCCAAAGCAGCAGGTGAGGACATTGGCTTTCCTGTAATCGTCCGTCCGAGTTTCACTTTAGGCGGCACTGGCGGTGGTGTTGCTTATAATGGCCAAGAACTTGAAGCCCTTTGTACTGTTGGTCTTGATTTAAGTTTGAACACTGAAGTTATGATTGAGCGCAGCCTGCTTGGGTGGAAAGAGTATGAACTTGAGGTAATGCGTGACAAAAATGACAATGTGGTGATTATTTGCTCCATTGAAAACTTTGATGCAATGGGTGTTCACACAGGTGACTCAATTACAGTTGCCCCAGCCCAAACCTTAACAGACCGCGAATATCAAATCATGCGAGATGCGTCCATTGCCATTATGCGTGAAATCGGCGTTGAAACCGGAGGCTCTAACGTCCAATTTGCAGTAAATCCTGTAGATGGCGAATTAATGATCATCGAGATGAACCCAAGGGTTTCACGCAGTTCCGCTTTGGCATCCAAAGCCACAGGCTTCCCCATTGCAAAAATTGCTGCAAAACTCGCGGTAGGATACACACTTGATGAGATTGAAAATGATATCACCAAAGAAACCTATGCCTCCTTTGAGCCGAGTATTGACTATTGTGTAGTTAAAATCCCCAGGTGGACTTTTGAAAAATTTCCTGAAACCACCGACTTCCTAACCACTGCCATGAAATCAGTTGGAGAAACGATGGCAATTGGTCGAACCTTCAAAGAAGCATTTCAAAAAGGAATGCGCTCCTTGGAAATTGGTTGCACCGGTTTTGGGGCAGGAAAAAAGTTTAACCACCAAGAGCTTGACCAACTCGATCTCGAAAAGCTGTTGCACTCCCCAAGTTCTCAACGAATTTTTCATATATACGAAGCATTACGACGAAACATGCCCATTGAGGATATATACAGAATTTCCGCTATTGATCCCTGGTATCTGCACAACCTTAAACAAATCATTAACTTAGAGACAACTATAAAAGAGATCGGTTTTTCAGGTCTGGATCAAGAGTCGCTTCTCCAGGCTAAACAATATGGTTTTTCAGACCAGCAGCTCTCTTTTTTAACAGGCACTTCAATTACCGACATCAAGGAATTGCGCAGTGAGTTACAAGTAAAACCGGTTTATAAACTGGTTGACACCTGTGCTGCCGAATTCAAGGCCTTTACTCCATACTACTACTCAACTTACGAAGAAGAAAATGAAGCTCGCCCCAGTGACAACAAAAAAGTAATGATTCTTGGTGGTGGCCCCAATAGAATCGGCCAGGGAATAGAATTTGATTATTGCTGTGTACATGCCTCATTTGCCCTGCGGGAAATGGGCATTGAAAGTATTATGGTGAATAGCAATCCTGAAACTGTCAGCACTGATTACGACACTTCAGATCATCTCTATTTTGAACCGCTTACCACCGAGGATGTACTCAATATTATTGAAACAGAAAAACCTTTTGGAGTCATTGTACAATTTGGTGGGCAGACCCCATTAAACCTCGCAGAAGACCTTAGCAAGGCGGGGGTTAACATTCTTGGCACCTCTGTCGACAGTATTGACCGGGCTGAAGATCGCAAACGTTTCCAACAGTTCTTACAAAAACTCAATCTCATCCAACCAGAAAATGGTACAGCTCGCACACCTGAAGAAGCTATAAAAATTGCCAACCGTATTGAATATCCGGTGGTAGTTCGACCGTCTTATGTTTTAGGTGGCCGAGCAATGCGCATAGTCTATAATGAAAAAGACTTAAACGAGTATATGGTTAACGCCATTGATGTTTCATCAGAGCGACCAATTCTGGTAGACAAATTCTTAAAAGATGCCATTGAAGTCGATGTTGATGCGCTTTCTGACGGTGAAAATACTATCATTGGCGGCATTATGGAACATATAGAAGAAGCTGGAATCCACTCCGGCGACTCCGCTTGTGTACTGCCCCCTCATACTCTGTCTGACCAGTTGATTGCGGAAATTACTACTGCAACGAAGGCCATGGCAAAAGAGTTGAAGGTAATTGGACTGATGAATATTCAATTTGCAGTCAAAGATGATGTCCTTTACGTCTTAGAAGTCAACCCCAGAGCTTCTCGCACGGCACCTTTTGTCAGCAAGGCCACAGGAGTTCCTTTAGCTAAACTCGCCACTAAAGTTATGGTTGGTAAAAAACTCCCTGAACTCGGTATTGTCACAGAGGCAAAAATATCACATTATGCTGTCAAAGAAGCTGTCTTCCCCTTTGACCGATTTGAAAATGTCGATACGCTTCTTGGCCCAGAGATGAAATCGACAGGTGAAGTTATGGGTATTGATCAAACAATCGGACTAGCCTTCGCCAAAGCACAATTTGCTGCAGGGCAACCAATCCCCACCTCTGGCAATGTGCTTATATCCGTTCGAAACACAGATAAAAAAGCCATTCTACCTACAGCTAGAAAATTATCCAAGCTCGGCTTTACTATCCTTGCAACGAATAATACTGCCAAATACCTCACAGACAGTGGAGTTGAATGCACTCGGGTAAATAAGATATCGGAAGGAAGACCACATATTGTTGACATTATCCAAGATAAAAAGTTGCAGTGGATCATTAACACTTCAATGGGTAACAGAACAACTGAGGACTCATACTCCATTAGACGGAGTGCTCTTGACTACCACATTCCATACACAACAACAACGACTGGTGCAGAGTCAATGACTGGCGCGATTGCAACTTTAAAGGAAAAAAGTATGGAAGTTAAAGCTATTCAAGACTACTTCCCAAGTTAGTAAGCATCCGGGAACACTTTGTGTCCCGAGATGATTGCAATATATTTCAGCAGATACAAGAGTAATTATTCAGTATGTTATGAATATTTTTTTTTGTAGCTAGACATTATGGCTATGAAGACTTACCTTACAGATCAAATATAAAAATGGAAAATCGGCTTGTAAAATACTGCACATTGCATTTTTTTAAACCACGCCGAACTTATTAAATAATTCACAGAAAACACTTCTTTATTCTGAGGAGACCTACGTTTGAATATTTTCTACAAAAACCTCTCAATGTGGCTAGTCATCGGATTAGTGATGATCTTACTTTTCAACCTTTTCAATAAGCCGCAAAGCCAAATAAATGAAATGAGTTATACCGATTTTATTTCAAGCGTTGAATCAGGAATGGTGAATCAAATTGTCATGCAAGGCAATATCATAACCGGAACTGTTCAAGGAGGAACTAGTTTTAAAGTTATTGCACCTGCAGATACCGAGCTTTTGCCAATGCTTCGTAAATCGGGGGTTAACATTAAGGCTAAGCTCCAGGAAGACACACCATGGTATGTCACCATTTTGGTTTCCTGGTTTCCGATGCTCCTGTTGATTGGCGTATGGATATTCTTCATGCGTCAGATGCAGGCAGGTGGTGGCAAAGCTATGAGTTTTGGTAAAAGCCGTGCTAGATTGATGGATAGTGAAAAGTCCAAAGTAACTTTTAAAGATGTCGCTGGAATTGAAGAAGCCAAAGAAGAATTGGTAGAAATAATAGATTTCCTTAAAGACCCTAAAAAATTCACCGACCTTGGGGCTCGAATTCCAACCGGTGTATTATTAGCTGGCTCTCCTGGTACAGGTAAAACTCTCCTTGCAAAAGCAATTGCAGGTGAAGCCCAAGTCCCATTCTTTTCAATTTCCGGCTCCGACTTTGTAGAAATGTTTGTTGGTGTTGGTGCATCAAGGGTGCGCGACCTTTTCACCCAAGGAAAGAAAAATGCTCCTTGTATCATATTTATAGACGAGATAGACGCTGTTGGCCGTCATCGTGGCGCTGGACTAGGCGGGGGGCATGATGAAAGAGAACAAACCCTCAACCAACTATTAGTTGAAATGGATGGTTTTGAAGAAAATGAAGGTGTAATTATCGTTTCTGCTACAAACCGACCGGATGTGCTTGACCCTGCCCTACTTCGACCCGGCCGATTTGACAGACAGGTTATAGTGCCCGCTCCAGATGTCAAGGGACGAGAACTTATTCTAAAAGTACACGGCAAGAAAGTTCCTCTTGATGACGAAGTCGATTGGAAAATTATTGCCCGCGGCACACCAGGGTTTACCGGAGCAGATCTTGAAAACATGGTTAATGAAGCTGCCTTGCTAACAGCCCGCAATAATGACAAAACAGTAACAATGGAAGGTTTAGAAAAAGCAAAAGACAAAGTCATGATGGGTGCTGAACGGCGCAGTATGATCATTACTGAAAAAGAAAAAGAGGTCACCGCCTATCACGAAGCCGGCCATGCTTTAGTAGCAAATTTGCTGCCAGGCACAGACCCTCTGCATAAAGTAACCATCATTCCGCGCGGCCGCGCCCTTGGATTGACCCAACAACTACCAACTGAAGACAAATACACTCATTCAAAATCTCACCTGATGAGCAATATTGCAATTCTTTTAGGTGGTCGTGTTGCTGAGAATCTCATATTCAACGAAATTACAACAGGATCGGGTAATGACATTGAACGAGCAACTGATCTTGCCAGAAAAATGGTATGTGAATGGGGGATGAGTGACAATCTGGGTCCCCAAACTTTTGGTAAAAAAGAAGAACAAATTTTCCTTGGTCGAGAGATTAATCAGCACCGTGACTATAGTGAAAACACGGCTATCCTGATAGACAAAGAGGTAATGAGTCTTATAAAAGATTCAGAAAATATGGTTCACAAATTATTGTCTGACAACCTTAAAAACTTGAAAGCCATTGCTCAGGGGTTACTTGATAGAGAAACGCTCGTTCTCGCTGATATTGAAAAAATCATTAAGCAAAGTGACCAAGAGTCTCCTGCATCTGAAACAGATTCTGTTGCCAATGAAACAGACAAGAAGGCGTAAATTTCTTTGAATATTCAATTCGTTAATTAGCTTCATGACGAGGCCTCAGGACGTGAGACTTCAACGATTCAACCAAGCTCTTAATTTCAATCAACGCCCTTACCTTATGGGCATTTTAAATGTAACCCCAGACTCTTTTTCTGATGGAGGAGAATTTACAACAATAAATAGAACCCTCAATCATGTTAGCCAAATGATAAGGGATGGCGCTGACATCGTTGATATAGGTGGAGAATCTTCAAGACCCTTTTCAAAACCTGTTTCTGTTAAAGAAGAGCTCAAGCGGGTCATCCCAGTTATTCAAGCCATCCGTCAGCACCACCAAATTCCAATTTCAATAGATACCACTAAAGCAGAAGTTGCACATAAAGCTCTGGAAGCAGGAGCTGACATTATTAATGACATCAGTGCCTTTCGCTTTGATCCTGAAATGGTAGCTGTTGCCTCTCAACATAAATCACCTGTCATTATAATGCACATGCAAGGTTCCCCAGATGATATGCAAATTGATCCTACTTATAATGATATTATATCAGAAACATGTCATTTTTTTGAAGAACGTATAAACTGGCTGATTACAAACGGCATTAAGCGTGAACAGATTATTATTGACCCTGGTATTGGCTTTGGAAAAACAGTCGCCCACAATCTCACAATTCTTAACAACGTTACAGAGTATCAGAAACTTGGATGTCCTGTATTAATTGGCCTTTCAAGAAAAGCATTTATAGGAAAAATTCTTGAGAAAGAAATTGAAGATAGAGACCCTGCCACCGCTGTTCTTTCAGGTCTTCTTTCAACAAAATCTGTTGCGATTCTAAGGGTTCATGATATTTTGTCCAATTTTGAAGCCATTAAAATCTGCCAAGCTGTGTTGAATTCTTAAAGCAACTGCCTTTAGGGTGCCTTTATTCGTATCTAATTAATAGATATGTCTTTCACATTCAATTGATTTTATTCGCAATACCTGGCAATATACATCAATGAACATAAGAGAAAAAATTGACCGTTTCCTTGCCTATAACACCAGCAGGAAATTAAAGGCCGTTAAATTTAAAGAGGCAAAGGCGGCTTTCCTCTTCAAGATCATTCCTTTTCTTCTGCATTGTAATTATGAAGATCTTCCAGGTTTTATCGATGACGAAGGTAGCCCCTACGGCATCTATCATTTCAACCCACAAAAACTCATTACAAAAGAACTGTTCCAGCGCTATTTCCCTTACTCAACCTCTTTACGAAAAGAAACAAAATCACCTTTTCCATCTACTCCATACATTCATTCACTAAAAACCATTGGCAGTATTGGCACCATTGCTCAAACTGAAAAATCTGATTGTGATTACTGGGTAAGCGTTCGTTTTTCTGAGTTTGGAGAGGGCCAATTGAAAAAATTGGAGGAAAAATGTAAAGCGATTGAAAAATGGGCTGCTAAATTCGGTAATGAAATCTATTTCTTCTTAATGGACATTGACCAGACCCGTGAAAATAGCTATGAAGCACGGGCTGAGGAAGAATCTGCCGGTTCTGCCATTAAGCTATTATTAAAAGACGAGTTGTTCAGAACCCATATCTTAGTCGCCGGAAAAATCCCATTATGGTGGTTGATCCCTCCCGGCCTAACAGATACTGAGTACAAATCATTCGTCCTTGAACTTCCAAAAAAGGAAAAGATTAATCTAGCGAGTTTTGTTGACTTAGGCTACATATCAAACCTTCCAAAATCTGAGATTTTTGGGGCTTGCTTGTGGCAAATGAATAAAGCTTTGGACAGTCCATTTAAATCTGTCTTGAAATTTGCCTATCTCGAACAACTTCTTGGCAACAAAGAACAAAATCTGAATCTATTTTCCGATAAAATTAAGCTACTTGTTACTTACACTGAGAATATCAGCAAAGATACTGAAGCCCTTGATATTGATGAAATTGATCCATATCTTCTCATGGCGAAAGAACTTGTTGCCTTTTACCAGCATGACAATTCAGCTAAAACAAGAAGTGAATTTATCAGATCTTGTTTGTTCCTAAAAACCCTTGAAGGAATTGAAAGCCATAAAAAACTTGGCGGTAGTCAAAAGTACCTTCAATCAACCATGGAACTTATGGAAGACTGGGACTTGATGCCAAATGATGTCAGCCATTATCTAAACTTTCAATACTGGAAGCATAAAACTCTCATTGAAGAAGGCGCAAAAGTTCACGAATACTTAATTGGCACATATAAAAGACTGCGATGGTATTTACGAGTTTTTGAAAAGGAAGATACGGGTTTAACAATCACCGAACATGACATAGCTGTTCTGGGGCGTAAACTTTTTACTTTCCACGAGAAAAAAGAGAACAAAATTGATTACGCCAAGAGTTTATCACGCGACATCATGGCACGATCTGATATTACCATTCATGTTGCCAGACTTGAGGGCACTGATTACTTTTTTGCCTTTCAGGGAAGGCATGACAATAATACAATAAAAGAAAACAAAGACTCGATAATCAAAAGAGAGAACCATTTAATCCGTCTCATTACATGGCTCATAATCAATGGCATTTTGACTGAGAAAACAAATCTTCACCTTACAAAAAACTATCTTCCAATTGATCTGTCTGATATCCAGTCACTAGTTGAAACTATTACTTCTACTTTTCCAAAGATCTCTTTTTCTCATATTTCCGCAGACCAACTCTTAAAAAGAGAAGTGATTGAACAAGTCCTCGCCATTATAAATTTCCAAAAAGATCCTGTACGTGGTTCAAAAAAAATCAACTCTACTATTATATCTATTAATAGTTATGGTGAATACTTTGTTCATGATTATGGGACTCTGACCCAATACAAAAATGCCCTACGCTCACTTTTAACAATGCATGAAGTTAGCCGCTGGAACAACAATCTTGAAACTTTCATCCCTCCGCAACCTGAACTTCATCATTTAAAAACTATGCTAGAAGCGTAAACATAATTTGAAAAGTAATTTTCTTCTCACATCTCATTTCTGCCCCTATGCATACTGGTATTTCTACCTATTTCCTTTTTCCCTTTGATCATTAGTATCTTTAAAACTTTTTTTAATTCCAAACCTTTGTTTTTAAGTAAAAAGTCTGGATAATTTTTTACACTTAGTATAATATTAAATGTTAAATTAAAAAGTTTACATCCGGCAAAGCCTTGCCGCTTTCGATGTGAGCCTGAAAATGAAGCAAATCATTTTATTTTTAATCAATATTATTTATTAATTGCAAGGAGGGTTGTTCAATGTCTAGAAAGATGGTTACTATTGATGGGAATCAGGCCTGCACTCATGTGGCATATGCCACAAGTGAGGTCATCACAATTTATCCAATTACTCCGTCTTCTCCAATGGCGGCTGAGGCGGATGCTAAACAAACTGCAGGTGTAGAAAACATTTGGGGTTCAGTTCCCGTTGTCACCCAAATGCAATCAGAAGGTGGTGTAGCCGGTGCTCTTCACGGTTCACTGACAACTGGCTCATTGTGCACAACATTTACCTGCTCTCAGGGTCTTTTCCTGATGATGCCTAACATGTACAAACTTGCCGGTGAGTTAACACCTATTGTTTTCCATATCACTGCTCGTTCTGTTGCCTGCCAAGGTCTTTCAATTTTTGGTGACCATGGCGATGTCATGGCAGTACGCCAGACTGGTTGGTCCATGTTATGCTCCCAGAATGTGCAAGAATGCCAAGACATGGCATTGATTTCTACTCAGTCTACTTTGAAAACTCGCATTCCTTTCATGCACTTTTTCGACGGTTTTAGAACCTCCCATGAGATCCAGAAGGTTGAACAACTTTCAAACGATGACATGGCAGCAATAGTTGATGAGGATCTGGTCATTGAGCACCGCCTTCGTGGTTTGACTCCGGATCGTCCTGCCATGCGCGGAACCGCACAGAATCCTGATGTTTACTTTACTGGTCGTGAAACAGTAAATAAATACTACGATGCATGCCCCGGTGTCGTCCAAGATACCATGGATAAATTTGCGGCCCTTACTGGACGTCAGTACCATCTGTTTGACTATCACGGCGCTCCTGACGCCGAAGAGATCGTAGTCATGATGGGTTCCGGCGCTGAAACCGTTGCTGCAACTATTGATCATCTTTGCGCAAATGGCAAAAAAGTTGGTCTCGTAATTGTCCGCCTTTTCCGTCCTTTTGACACTAAAGCAATGGTTAACGCCATGCCAGGTTCTGTCAAAAAAATTACCGTCCTCGACAGAACTAAAGAGCCAGGTTGTGCTGGTGAGCCTCTTTATCTTGATGTTCGCGCTGCAGTTGGTGAGTCAGTTGAGTCTTCAAACGCAAACAACCAGCCATTGATTTTAAGCGGTCGTTACGGCCTAGGATCAGCAGAGTTTACCCCAGCAATGGTTAAAGCAATATTTGACAACATGGCATCTTGGGCTCCGAAAAACCACTTCTGTGTCGGCCCCAATGACGATGTCACCAACTCTAGTCTTGATTACGATGATACTTACAACATCGAAGGTGACGATGTATACCGCGCCATGTTTTATGGTTTGGGTGCAGACGGCACAGTTGGCGCCAACAAAAACACCATTAAAATTATTGGTACCGAGACAGACAACTCAGCCCAGGGTTATTTTGTTTATGACTCTAAAAAGTCCGGCTCTATAACAACCAGTCACCTGCGGTTTGGTAAAAACCAAGTTGTGGCACCGTACCTGATCAACAAAGCCAACTTCATTGCCTGTCACAATTTCACCTTCCTTGATAAGTACGACATGGTCGGCAACCTTGAAAACGGCGGGACATTCCTGTTGACTACCAACTTTACCAAGGGACAGGTCTGGAAACACCTGCCGACTGAAGTCCAAAAACAGATGCAGCAGAAAAAGGCTAAATTTTACATTATCGATGCCATCAAACTTGGCCAGGCCATTGGTCTAGGAGCCCGGATTAACATGATCATGCAAACCGCATTCTTCATGATCTCCGGTATCCTTACCGAAAAAGAAGCAATCAAGTCCATCAAAGACGCTATCAAAAAGACCTACGGCAAGAAAGGCGACAAAATTGTCAAGATGAACTATGACGCCGTTGATATCGCCATCAAAAATATTGTTGAGGTTAAAATACCTAAATCTGTATCCGGCCACGAAATGCCACTAACCGTTCCAGCTGATGCCCCTGACTTTGTTAAAGAGGTTACGGCTAAAATGATCGAGGGCAAGGGCACGGATATTAAAGTATCCCAAATGCCGGTTGACGGAACCTGGCCAACCGCCACTACCCAGTATGAAAAACGAAACATTGCAGTAAATGTACCCGAGTGGATTCCTGAGAACTGCATCCAATGCGGACAGTGCTCCATGATCTGCCCTCACGCCGCAATCAGAATGAAAATTGCCAAGACAGCCGATTTTAAAAAAGCTCCCAAGAGTATGAAAAGCGCTAATGCCGTTGGCAAGCAGTTCAAAGGTAGCAAAGCTGTCGTGCAAATCTTTACTGAAGATTGCTGCGGCTGTACCCTTTGCAATAAAATCTGTCCGGCCAAGAAAAAAGCCTTGAAGATGATCACCAATACTGAAAAATTAGCAACACAAGAGGCCCCTAATGTTAAATTCTTCCTCGGCCTACCTGAAGTTCCTGCTGAAGATATCAACATAGCCACTATCAAAGGCAGCCAGTTGCGACGGCCTCTGTTCGAGTTCTCCGGCGCCTGTGCAGGCTGTGGTGAGACACCTTACATCAAGCTTGCCACCCAAATGTTCGGCGACCGGATGATGATCGCCAACGCCACGGGCTGTTCGTCAATTTACAGCGGCAACCTACCAACGACTCCTTATTGTAAAGACGCCAATGGCCGTGGCCCGTCCTGGTCAAACTCTCTGTTTGAAGATAATGCTGAATTCGGTCTTGGAATGAGAAATACTGCTAACAAGATGGCCTCACAGGCAACTGAACTTCTCAGCAAGGCTGTAACAGATAAAATCATTACCAAAAAAATGGAAAAAGATTTGACATCTGCTTCCCAGAAGAGTCAGACTGAGATCGATGCTCAGAGAGATCGTGTTGCCGCTCTTAAAAGTAAGCTTGAGCAAAGCGACTCTATTATCGCCAAACGCCTCTTCCACGTTGCAGACTATCTGGTCAAAAAATCAGTATGGATCATCGGCGGTGATGGCTGGGCTTATGATATCGGCTACGGCGGACTTGACCATGTTCTTGCTTCCGGCGAAAATGTCAATGTTATGATCCTTGACACCGAAGTCTATTCAAACACCGGTGGACAGATGTCCAAATCTACTCCGCGAAGTGCTACTGCTCAGTTTGCAGCCGGCGGCAAGAAAATGCCAAAGAAAGATATAGGCATGATCTTTTCCACTTATGGCAATGTATACGTAGCAAAAATCTCAATGGGTGCCAATCCAGCTCAGGCAGCAAAAGCAATTGCCGAGGCTGAGGCCTATGACGGACCTTCATTGATCATTGCATACTCTCACTGCATTAATCACGGCATAAACCTTGCCAACGGTATTGATCAACAAAAGAATGCAGTGGCCTGTGGTCACTGGCCGCTGTACCGATACAACCCGGACCTTGAAGCAGCTGGCAAGAACCCACTGAACATTGATTCAAAGGCTCCGACCATGAAGTTTGCTGAGTATGCCTTGAAGGAGAATCGCTACCGAATGCTTAAAATGATGAATCCGGACAATGCTGATTCCTTGATGGAACAGGCCCAACTGGATGTTGACAAATCATTAAGGTTCCTTGAAGGACGTGCAGCAGCACTTGAACCATCAAAATAATCTCAATATGTCTTAATACACTTATTGTTATTAACAAAAAAAGGCGGTCTCCTTAGGGAGACCGCCTTTTTTTATTCTTTGAGACAGAAATACAATGCAATAAGCTACAACGCTTATCAACTAATAATGTTTCTAAACATACTCCCTGCAACACAGGGAATTATCGCATGAAGATATTTCTAAATTGACAACAAAACCACAAATTACATTCAAAAATATTACTTTTAATAAAAAAAGTCGTCTCACGCTAAAGCACGAGACGACTCTTATTAATTGCTCTATAAATAGTTTGTAGTAAATTAAAGACTGCTTATATCCAACCTGAATGTCTAACTAGCAGCCATTTACTTGATCTATTTAATTCCACCAACACCTTTTTCGAGGAAACTATAATTAGTATACCCATTCTTTTCTAGGTGATATTGCAACCAGCGAACTTGTTTCCCAACAGCATCAAGAATTAATAGTTCTTTGTCCATCAATTTTTTCCCTTTCAGTAATCCTAAGAATCGATCAAGCGGAATGTTTCGGAGGTTCTTGACATCAGGTACAACTTTTCTCTGGAAAGGATCTCGAATATCTATTGCCACAGCGTTTTTGCTGGCTGACTTCGCCTTAAAATCGCTAAAATTGAGCATTTTCTCTTTCAAATTACTTTTAGGGATAATTTTAGCTGCTGGAGCGGGTGTATCACCCATTAAGGTCGCTTTTTCTGGATGCGCTGTAATCCAATCAAAAATACCCGAATCATAGGCATAAATATTTTTAAAACCACTTTCGGCAGCCTTTACAGTTGCTTTATAACTTTTTGCACAGGTATGCCCATTACAATAGAAGGCAATAGGGGTTGCTCCATCCTTGGCCCGAATTTTTTCAAGCTCTTTTACAAAAGTGGCTTTGGCCAAAATAATGTGTTTTGCGTTGTTAACATGAGCCACATTAAATTCCATGGTTGAACGAACATCAACCACAATAGTATCAGAAAAGGATTTCGCCAAATCTTCAGTCGAGATTGGCGTAACATCCGGATACTTTGCACGAAGCGGATAGTCATCTGAAGCTATAGCATTAGAGATTGATAAAGCACCAAATAATAATAATGCTAAGCAAAATTGAAATAATGTCTTCATTGTAAAAATTCCTCCTTGAGTTTGTTAAAAAAAAGTTATGTTGAGTTTAATTACATAAAATTTAAGCTCAACATTCAATTTACGGAATCAACTATTTTACAATTTGTATGCATTTTATTTAATATTTAATACTATAACCATTACCAGAGCAACTCATCAGATAAAACAAAAAATATATGCTCATTTCACTTGAAATGTCCCTACTAATTTTTGAATCTGGTTTGCCAGCTCACCTAAGGTTATGGAACTTTCGGAAAGCTGCGCTCCAGTGTTACTTACTGTGCCGGCTATCTCATTCACTTCAGAAATATCATGTGCAATTTGGCTCACCGATTCTGAAGATTGATTAACATTTTCCACTACTTCATTAAGGCCATTAGAAGTCTGACTAATATTCTCTGATATTTCTGCAGTTCCTTGATTCTGCTGGTCGATTGCATCACTGATGGTTGAAACTATAGTATCAACTTCTGCAATCACCTCTGAAATCTCTTCAATGCCAGACACGGTTGACCTGCTTGACTCTTGGATGTTTTTTAGTTTTTTTGCAATACTGCCAGTTGCCTCTGCAGTCTGTTGAGCAAGACCTTTAATTTCATTCGCAACTACTGCGAATCCCTTACCAGCTTCACCTGCACGGGCAGCTTCAATTGTAGCGTTTAATGCAAGCAGATTAGTCTTATCTGAAATTGCGGCAATTGTATCTGTTACAGTGCTAATTTCATCAGCAGATTGACCTAATTCATGAACAAGTGTCGAGGTTGTTTCAGCCTTACTTACGGCCTGTTGTGATCTGTTCTTCGCTTCAGTAACACTCTGAGAAATATTAGCTATATTTGTACTCATCTCTTCAATTGCGGCGACCATTGATTTTATATTTGCAGAGGCCTCTTCCATGGCAGCAGCCACAGCAGATATATTTGTATTCATCCCATCGGTTGCCACACTCACAGCACTAGATTTACTGGTCATATCATCTGAACCGGTCGAAAGACTGCCAGACAAACCTTTCAGATCAGAGGCAGAGAGATGCAACGATTCCGCGTCTTTTGCAATTTCCGTTATTATTCCCTGCAGTTTTTCAATAAAAGTATTGAAGTAACCAGACAATTTACCTATTTCATCATTTGTCTGCACAACAAGTCTTTTAGTTAAATCACCATCACCTTCAGCAATATCCTGAAGCATTGCCACGGTAGAATTAATTGGTTTGATAATAATTTTTACAAGAACGACATATATAATTAGCGACAGAATAACAATCCCTGCAAGGGAAACTGCACCCAAGGTCATGGTCATATTATTCTTTGCAGTTATGATTGTTTTTTTAATATGAGCCGACAAAGCATCATTCTCAGCGGCTAAAGTGGCCATGTTTGTCTCAAGCTCCTGAAAATCGAGGCCCATTTCCAACTTGCCAATCATCACATCATCAGCAATCAAATCATACGATAAAACATGATCCGCCTGCTCAAGTTTTTCCCCAGCTAATAAAGCCCCTGACTCATCAAAAAATGCAACAAAAGAAACACTTTTATCTTCAACGGCATTTTGGGCAACACTGGCAAGACTCTCATAGTCAAAGTTCATCATCAAATCTGAAGCAGACTTTGTTAACAGCATTGCGATTGACTCACCAGATGAATGTATCATCATCTTGGCTGATTTCTTTTGAGAATCGAAAATTGAATTAATGCTCTTGTTATATTCAAGGGACAACTTGTTCTGGCTGTTGATTGCGAAATTGACACTTATAATTGTAATGAGGAGGAGAACAGCAAACAGGGCAGCCCCAGTTATGAATATAAACTTGCTAACCAGGCTCTGATTAGATTTCTTCATTGGCAGTATCCTTAATTTTTAAGCATATAATAAAGCTAGTCATTACTTATAAAAAACTTAAAAAAAGACTTCATTGAACCATCTATACGCTGCTGATACTCTTTAAGAGCAAAAGTATATAAGAAGTTTGTTTCTCAATTACTATTATGGAGTGCGAAAATTTTGCTGTCAAGAAATAATCATAACAGGATTATGATGAAAAAACACAGGTGACCAACTAATACAACAAGCTGATTAGACAACACTTTCAACAAACAATCAACTAGGTTCATATCAATAAAAACACAGAACCAACCAATTCTCTAGCAAATACCAGGCATTACACAACACCTAAAAAGACTTATTGCTTTATCCATTAACAACCAAAAAAAATGAATTAATTCAACTAGAAGGGTTACTTTTCAGGTAATTGGATATCATCTTGAATGGTTTCATCCTCTTTTTGCTGAACAGAAAGAGAATCATTTGTCCGGAGTGGTGGTTGGATATCTTGTGGC
>PJEL010002323.1_pt1 | contig 17724 bp, 15 predicted proteins | sample 1853271 | NCBI WGS metagenome assembly PJEL01 (sample SAMN08108733, study PRJNA415343) | Invertebrate metagenome, whole genome shotgun sequencing project. | host: Globobulimina | place: Sweden: Gullmar Fjord | collected 2015-08
CGATCAACTCTTTTTTGCCTACATGGATGTAGGTAAGGGGCGTGAGCAGTACGCGGAAGCTTTGCTCGATTTTTACTTAGCCCACTAGGTTACAAACCTCGCGCCGCGATTTAATCGCCCCTAGATTGAACAAATTTCAATCCGCAAAGTTCAACACGCCCTAATCGCATTAACCTTACTAATAACAAGGTTTAATACGTTAAAATATGTAAAAACAAGCTTAATTGATGAGAAAAACAGCTATTGAGCCGTTAAAGTTAAATTTATGTTCCCTAACCCTCATTTTTGCTTTTAAATAGCCGATATAACGATTACTGTAGTAAAAAACAATAAAAAGCTGGGACGCATAACCGCCTCATGGAATGAGATATTTCAAATTTGCACTTATGCGTACTTAGTTGGTATTAAATAATGATGTTCCATGATTCCATGGCTATTGCTCAAGAAAAAATGACTAAAGTGTGTATTTTTTTAGAGCGCTTTTCGCTTCCTCCTACACCGCTGAACTATCAAGTTATTTACACTTATACTAGCCAAGTAAATAACAAGCTTAATACCGCTTTAGACCGTGCAATTTCTGCAAATGATAATATTGATAGTGTTTTAATAGAACAGCTCTATAGCGAGTTTTTAAATACAGGCCATACAACGCAAGTGAGCATGATTCAAAATGTGGATGGTGTTATAAACTCGCTTTCAAATAATGCGCAAAATACAGAAAAACAAATAATCCGTTTTGCGGGTCAAGTAAGTGAATGCGTGCATACACTTGACGAAAAGAATATAGAGCAAAGCCGCCAAGCGCTTAAAGTGCTCAACAACCAAACAGCAGAACTGTTAAATCAGCATAAGCTATTTAAACAAGAATTAAGTAAAGCTAAACAGCTGCATCAAAGAACACAAAAACAACTAACCCAACTTAGAAAGCAACATATAGTCGATACCCAAACAGGGCTCTATAAGCGCCATTATTTAACGCAGCAAGCCCAAATTTGGAGCAATCAAAAAAAGTCTATTTGTGCCATAGCAATTCAAATAGATAACCTTGATCACTTTACACATAATTATGGAGACATTATTGGTGAGGTAATATTGAACAAGGTCGCAAAGCAAGTGCAAAAATATGTTTTTCAAAGTGGATTACCTGGGCGCACAGCTAAAGATCAATTTACTGTTTTACTTGCTAATATTGACCCTGAAACAGCGAATGTCATTGCTGAAAAGGTACGTAATGGTGTGGAAAAACTTCGCTTTGTCAGCTCAAAAACTGGAGTTAAATTGCCTAGTATTGACCTATCATTAGGAATTGCTCAGCATCAACACGAAGATGATTTTAATAAGTTAGCAAAAAAAGCCTCTCATGCGGCATTTAAAGCTCGCTCTTTAGGGCTAAGCAGCTACACCGCTGGACAATAAATTACCTGATAAATCATATTCAAATTGCACCTACCGCGTACAATCAAGTACACTAACCTCTATTGTCACGATAGAGATTAATCATGAACGAAACCGAACAAAAGACCACGCATTTTGGATATAAAACCGTAGCCGAGAACGACAAAGCTTCGATGGTTGCTGATGTATTTCACTCAGTTGCTGCAAAATACGATGTAATGAATGATTTAATGTCTTTTGGTGTGCATCGTTTATGGAAGCGTCAAACCATTGCAAGTTCAGGTGTTCGAAAAGGTCACCACGTTCTTGATTTAGCCGGTGGTACTGGCGATTTAACGGCAAAATTTAGTCAATTGGTTGGCGAAACTGGTCAAGTGGTATTGGGCGACATTAACTCATCTATGCTTAAAGTTGGCCGCGAAAAACTGCATAACCTTGGCTTAGTAGGCAATATTGATTACGTTCAAATGAACGCCGAGATGCTACCATTCCCAGATAATAGCTTTGATGTGATCACCATTGCCTTTGGGTTACGTAATGTAACCGATAAAGACAAAGCACTACGCTCTATGTACCGTATTTTAAAGCCAGGTGGTCGCTTACTTGTTTTAGAGTTTTCAAAACCTGAGCATGAGCTACTTAGCAAAGCTTACGACTTTTACTCGTTTAATTTATTACCAACCATGGGCAAAGTAGTTGCTAACGATAGCGAATCGTACAAATACTTAGCAGAATCCATTCGTATGCATCCAGATCAAGATACTTTAAAAGCGATGATGGAAGATGCCGGCTTTGAGCAAACAACATATCAAAATCTTACTGGCGGAATTGTTGCTCTACACCGTGGTTTTAAATATTAAGGCAGGCATTTATGGCGCTTGATAATACAGCTAACAATAATAGTGGCGTAACACCCGCTGAATTTTTTATGTTACCTAATTTTGTATTATCGCTTATTGAGCGAGTACTAAATCAAGCACTTGAACTTGATCCGCAATTGTCACAAAAGCTAAGCGCAGTTAAGCATCAGCGCTTAGTAGTTGAAGTAAGAGACTGGCAGCAAAGTATTCAGCTAATTTACAGTGATGAGCAATTGCATTTATACAGCGCACTAAATAACGAAAATGCAGATTGCATGATAAGCGCCGATATAAATACACTGCTAGCACTTAAAAACCCGGCAATGCTAACCCAATTAATTCGTCAAGATAAGCTCGACTTACAAGGCGACTTAAACATTGCACAGACATATAGTAATGCATTTTCAAGCCTAGATATTGATTGGCCTGAGCAACTCTCAGGCTATATTGGTGATGCTCCTGCTCAACTGTTATTTCAAAATCTAACGATGCTCAAATATCAAGGCGCTAAAGCTCACTCAAAAATAAGTAGTATGCTTAGCAGCTTGTTCCAAGATGAGCTCGCGATAACCATTCATCCGTTAGAGCTTGAGCAATTTAAACAAAAAAATAGAGAACTTAAAGGTCAAGTTGCTGCTGTTGAGCAACGTATAAATGCTTTATTAAACTCTTTTTCATCTTCGAAACCTCGCTAAGGATTTTTTGTGTCGACTGCACGTTTGTATAACATCACCAAAACATTACTTAGCTATGGGCTAGACGAACTAATTCCAAAACATAAGATACCTTGGTTTGGTAAAGTAGCGCGTGGTAGTTTGTTTTGGCTGCGTAATCAGCACAAAGAAAAACCTGCAGGACTGCGGTTACGTTTAGCATTGCAAGAGCTCGGCCCTGTGTGGATCAAGTTTGGCCAAATGCTCTCAACCCGCCGAGATTTACTCCCACACGACATCGCATTAGAGCTTGCCTTTTTACAAGACCAAGTTGAGCCATTTGAAGGTGAACTTGCACAACAAATAATAGAAAAATCACTCGAAATTAACAATATAAACGAGCTATTTAGTGAGTTTTCGCAAACGCCATTGGCATCAGCTTCTATTGCGCAAGTGCACACAGCAAAATTGATTGATGCTCAAAACATTGAGCAAGACGTAGTAATAAAAGTAATTAGGCCAAACATTCACGAACAAATTAATGCTGATTTAGCGCTAATGGAAAAGCTCGCTAAAGTGCTGGCCAAGGTGCTTAACGAAGCTAAGCGTCTTCGCCCCGTAGAAGTAGTAAAAGAATACAAAAAAACACTACTAGATGAACTCGATTTAATGCGTGAAGGGGCCAATGGCATTCAATTAAAGCGAAACTTTGAAGGCTCAGAATCATTATATATTCCCGCTGTTTACAGTGACTATAGCCGTAGTAATGTGCTTGTAATGGAACGTATTTACGGTATTCCAGTATCAGATACCGACTCACTCATGGCGCAGAACACCAACATGAAATTATTGGCGGAGCGTGGTGTTGAAGTGTTTTTTACACAAGTATTCAGAGACAGCTTTTTTCATGCCGATATGCACCCGGGCAATATTTTTGTCTCCCGCGAGCATCCAGAAAACCCGATGTATATTGGCATAGATTGCGGTATTGTTGGCACACTTAATAAAGAAGATAAACGCTACTTAGCAGAAAACTTTATTGCCTTTTTTAATCGCGATTACCGTCAAGTTGCACAGCTTCATGTTGACTCTGGCTGGGTACCACCCGATACCAGCATCGAAGAGTTTGAATTTGCAATACGTACCGTATGCGAACCTATATTTAATAAGCCACTGGCTGAAATTTCATTTGGCCATGTACTGGTTAATTTATTCAATACAGCAAGACGTTTTAATATGCAGGTACAGCCGCAACTGGTATTACTGCAAAAAACATTACTTTATGTTGAAGGGCTAGGCCGTCAGTTATATCCACAGCTCGACTTATGGAAAACAGCTAAACCATTTTTAGAAGAATGGGTAAAACAGCAAGTTGGCCCGTTATCAGTAATGAAACAAATGTATGCTAACCTGCCATTTTGGGCTGAAAAAATGCCAGAACTACCTGATTTAATTTATCAAAATTTAAAGCGTAGTCCGCAAGCACAGTATTCACAGCCTAATAAAGTGTCACATAAAGCATTAGTGCTTAGCCTTTTTGGTAGCGCTACACTTATTGTTTCAGCGCTATGTTATCTGCAGCACGACTACATCGCGTCGGGTGTGGTAATAGCAGCTTCGGCAATTAGTTTTATAGCGGCGTGGCGCAACACATAAACTAAGTGCTATTTATGCCACAGGGCGTATAATTAGTACTTAAAATAAACATTTAAGCATTTATAAGTTGGAGATAACCATGGGTCTTGGTGGCATTAGCATTTGGCAATTATTAATTGTTTTAGCAATTATCGTACTTCTTTTTGGCACTAAAAAACTACGCGGTATGGGCGGAGACTTAGGCGGCGCAGTAAAAGGCTTTAAAAAAGCAATGTCTGATGATCAAAATAAAGATTCGGACAGCGAAAAAGCAGAGCAGATCCAAGAATCTCAAAAAGCCACCCCAACAGATACGCAAAGTACTGAAAAAACCAAAGACGATACTAAGGTTTAACGAGTATGGGAATGTGGGAGCTTGTTATAGTTTTTATCGTAGGCTTAGTTGTTCTTGGCCCTGAGCGTTTACCGGTAGCTATTCGTACGGTAATGCGCTGGGTAAAAACGGTAAAGTCGATGGCTAATTCGGTCAAGGCAGAAGTAAGTGAAGAGCTACGTATTCATGAGCTGCACGAAAACCTTAAAAAAGCAGAGCAACAAGAACTCAAAGATTTAAGCCCAGAACTACAGCAGTCGGTTGACGAGCTGCAAAAGGCAGCTCAGTCGGTTACCCATAGCTATAAAACCCCCTCAAGCACACCAGCTAACGAACAACCTGATGAAAAAAAGTGAAATTAATTCCTCTATTTGTGGTCAACTTATTACATGGTATAAAAAATAATGACTGAGCAAGCTAAATCAGGGTTTGTGGCTCACTTAATTGAGCTTCGCGATCGGCTTATTAAAGCGCTTTTAAGCATTTTCGTAATATTTATTGGCTTAGTGTATTTTGCTAATGATATATATGAGTTTGTAGCAGCACCTTTAGTGGCACACTTACCAAGTACAGCGACTATGATTGCCACAGATGTCACTGCGCCCTTTTTTGCACCCTTTAAATTAACGCTGTTTATTGCTTTATTTGGCGCTATTCCGTGGATATTGCACCAAATTTGGGGGTTTATAGCGCCTGGTTTATACCAACATGAGAAACGCATGCTAATGCCAATTTTGGCTTCAAGCATTTTATTGTTTTATGGTGGGATTGCCTTTTGTTACTTTGTAGTGCTGCCTATTATATTGGGTTTTTTTACCAGTGTAGGGCCACAAATGATGACCCTAGCGCCGGATATTAGTAGCTACTTAGGGTTTGTACTTAAGCTGTTTTTTGCTTTTGGTGTGGCGTTTGAAATTCCCGTAGCCATAATGCTGCTATGTTGGAGTGGTGCAACAACTACACAAAGTTTAAAAGAAAAGCGCCCATATATTGTGGTTGGCGTATTTGTAGTGGCTATGTTTTTAACGCCACCGGATGTGCTATCACAAACATTATTAGCATTTCCTATGCTGCTTTTATTTGAGCTAGGTTTAATTTTAGCGAGATTTTATAGCGCTAAAGAACAACAGGAATCTGAGGAATAAAATGAAAAAACAACTACTCTCACTACTGGTTTTACTAAGCGCTCCTACCGTTACAGCGCAAGAAATTAACGTTCAAGCATTACAAGCATGCAGCTTTATTGAAAATGATTTTAATCGCTTACTTTGCTACGACAACACAGTTGCAGGCAAACCGCTAACAAAACCAAGCGAGAAAAAAACACTTACGCCGCCAAAGCCAGTCGCTAATATAACGCCTAACGTAAGCGCTCCCGTTGCTGCGGTAACAGCTTCTGCTCCAGCAGCTAAAGGCGATGACTTTGGATTAGAGCATAAAGAAATTACCAAAGATAAAGATGAAAATATTACAGCTCTCGTATCATCAGTAAAAAAAGCACCATATGGCGAACTTATTATTAGCCTTGATAATAGCCAAGAGTGGCGTCAAATTGGTTCAGATAGCCTTAAACTAAAAAAGTCTGACACTGTTGTTATTAGTCGTGGAGTATTTAATTCATTCCTATTGCGCAAAGATGGGCAAAACCGCTCTATTCGTGTGAAGCGCACTCAGTAATGATCGATAATTTAATTGATGCAGGCGTTAATTTAACTAATCATCAATTTGCTCAAGTTCATGATGACGTAATTGCCCGCGCTAATGCTGCGGGCGTTAAAAAAATGCTCGTTATAGGTTGTGATCTAGTAAGCAGTAAGCAATCACTTGAGCTTGCTATAAAGCACCATCAATACGCAACGGCAGGTATTCATCCACACGACGCTAAATTAGCTACAAATGAATTAGAAGAGCAATTAACTATGCTTGCAAACAACAAGCAAGTTATAGCGATTGGTGAATGTGGCCTAGATTATAATCGTGATTTTTCACCTCGAGATGTACAGCGTAATGTTTTTAAGCGCCAACTCGCCTTGGCTGAAAAGCTAGATTTACCAGTATATTTGCATGAACGCGATGCAAGTGATGATATGCTGAGTATTCTGCGAGAATATAACGTGCGGGGTGTACTTCATTGCTTTACGGGTAATGCGCAAGCACTAAAAAGCTATTTAGAGTTAGGTTTGTATATTGGCATAACTGGCTGGGTATGTGATGAAAGACGTGGTCAAGAGTTGCAACAGCTAGTACCAAGTATCCCTTTGGAACGATTACTAATAGAAACAGATTCACCTTTTTTGATTCCACGAACCGTCAAACCAAAGCCGAAATCACGCAAAAATGAACCTGCGTTACTGCCTTATATTTGCCAAACAACTGCTCAGCTTTATCAAATTGATGAAAGCATAGTTGCAAATCAAACGACAAAAAACTTTTACCGCATTTTTGGTTTAGAGAATCGTTAATGACGTGCGCAAAGGCATTTTTAAGCCTATTAATGCTCCTTTGTGCTTTTTGCTCTTTCGCCAACCCCGTCATAACAAAAAACTTTAAATCAATAAAAGTGGATACATTAAGTTATTCGTTTTCACCTACCTCACCACAAAATGCCTATAAAAAGAATAGTGATGATTGGCAGAAAATAGCTCATAAGCCTTTAAACTTAGGTTTTGAGCAGCGCCCTGTATGGCTATCCTTTACGGTTAAAAATACTTTGTCAGTAAAGACCAGCCCTTTGTTATCTCTTGATAACCCACTTTTAAACGAAGTTCAGGTTTATCATTTTTATGACTCAAAATTGCTATCCCATACCCAACTTGGCGATTCGTTTGCGTTTGCTAAGCGAACATTAAAAAGTGAATCTCTGCTGGCAAAGCTAACGTTACCTGCAAATAGTGTGAGTACTGTAGTTATTAAAGTAAATAATGCTGCGGGGCTACGCGTGCCTATTACGCTTTGGCAGCAAGACGCATATCTAATCCATAAAACAAAACTTAATTTAGTTTTTGGGTTACTTATTGGCTTTTTATTTTCGCTTGCTATGAGCTGCTTAGTTTTATACGGCTTTTCACGCAAATTATACTTTGCTTACGCTGGTGTAATAACCCTCACTCTAGGCGTACTACTTGCGTATTTATGTGGCTTTGGGGTTCGCTACTTTCATCCTAATGTACCTGCTGCACAGCAGTTTATGATCCCAGTATTATTAATGCTCACAACGCTAATTTTTTTACCACTACAAAAACAATTATGCCAAACAAAAACATCTAAATTAATTACAGGGCAAAGCATAGTAACCAGCATATTTGCTGTTACTTTACTCTTTATTTGGGCTTTGCCTAACGCTTTACTAACTATTTATTGCTTAATCGCCACACCTATTGTTGTTTGCTATTACCTAATTACAACAATAATATGCATGCGCAATACACCATCAAAACCTATACAAGCGCTGATAGTTGCACTGGCACTCTTTTTACTTGTTCTGATTTATCTCATTATTGCTGTTTTTGGATTGTACCCGCTTAGTAGAAGTAGCTTAGGATTTGTATTTGTTTGCTTTTTTAGTAGTACTTTTTGTTTGTGTTACTCAGTAATGAAGTTATTTATTTTAGAGCGAGATGAGCAAGTAATTACACAACAAACCTTGATTGCTGAAAATGCAGCCCAAGATACACTTTTAAAAGAGCGTTTAATGTTGCAAGAACAAACTCAAAAGGAACTAGAGTCACAAGTTGATGAGCGTACTTTTGAGCTGCAAGTAACACTTCGTGAACTCGAAGATAAAAACCACGAGCTTGAGCAGCTTAATATGGAAGATGCACTTACAGGTGTTAAAAACCGACGCTTTTTTGATAAAAAACTCATTATGGAACTTCGTCGCTCTCGACGTGAGCAAACACCATTGAGTATTATTATGCTCGACATAGACCGATTTAAAAGTGTAAACGATAACTACGGGCACTTAACCGGCGATCAAGTTATTCGTGCAGTGGCTGATACCATTACGCAACATTTAAAGCGTCCCATTGATGAAGTTGCACGCTATGGTGGGGAAGAGTTTGTAATTTTATTACCAAATACGCCTCACGATGGCACACTAGAAATTGCAGATAGGATCCGTAAAGCAATTGAAACTAATCAAATAAATGTAGCAGGCACATTTATTAATGTCACCGTGAGCGCGGGAACATACACCGCCGTTACAGATGATATAAACAACCCTGAGCTTTTTACTCATAATGCCGATAAAGCACTTTATTACGCCAAGCAAAACGGTCGTAACCAAGTAATTAGTTTTCCAATACCACAGTAGGAGCATAGATTATGGCCCAATCAGGACTCGACCTTTTTCCATATACCCGCATGCGCAGAATGCGCCGTAGTGATTTCTCTCGCCGCTTAATGGCTGAAAACCAATTAACAGTTAACGATTTAATATTTCCGGTGTTTGTACTTGAAGGTAAAAACCGACGCGAAACGATTGAGTCTATGCCTGGTATTGAGCGCTTATCAATTGATTTGCTTTTAGATGAAGCAAAAGAACTTGTTAAATTAGGTGTACCGGCAATAGCTATTTTTCCGGTTACACCTTCTGATAAAAAATCTCTTTTTGCTGAAGAGGCATATAACGATGATGGGCTTGCACAGCGTACCGTGCGTGCACTAAAAGAAGCTTTCCCTGAGCTAGGTGTAATAACTGATGTAGCACTTGACCCATTTACCACTCACGGGCAAGACGGCATTATTGATGACGAAGGTTATGTAATTAACGATGTAACAACCGAAATTTTGGTTAAGCAGGCGCTTTCACATGCGCAAGCTGGCGCAGATGTAGTTGCTCCTTCGGATATGATGGATGGTCGTATTGGCGCTATTCGTGAGGCTCTTGAAGCGGATGGTCACATTCATACTCGCATAATGGCTTACTCAGCTAAGTATGCATCTAGCTATTACGGACCATTTAGAGATGCTGTAGGTTCAGCCGGTAATTTAAAAGGTGCCGATAAAAAAACCTATCAAATGGATCCTGCTAACTCAGACGAAGCTATACGTGAAGTGGCTCTTGACTTACAAGAAGGCGCAGACATGGTGATGGTGAAGCCAGGAATGCCATACCTTGATGTAGTACGCCGTGTAAAAGATGAGTTTGGTGTACCTACTTTCGCATATCAGGTAAGCGGTGAATATGCAATGCATAAAGCTGCAATCGATAACGGTTGGTTAGTAGAAGAGGCCACCATAATGGAATCTTTACTCGCATTTAAACGTGCTGGTGCTGACGGTATTTTAACCTATTTTGCAAAGCAAGCCGCACTGTACCTATATAATAAGTAAATCATTTTTCGAGAAGGCACTTCCGCCTTCTCATTTACATTCGTTAACATTTCTGTATTATTTTTGTCATTTATATTCTCTACACTGGTTGTCCCATTTTGGGATTAATACACGGGAATAATAAAAAATGTTTAAAACAAAAATAACACCACTAGCACTTGTTATAGCAAGTCTCAGTGCACCAGCCTCCGCCGATCTAATCATTTCTGAATACATTGAAGGAAGCAGCAACAATAAAGCAATTGAGCTTTATAATAATGCAGACACTGAACTTTCTCTTGAAGGTTATACTTTAGGGCTCTATTCAAATGGTAGCAGCTCAGTTGGCAACTCAATTGACTTAACAGGTACATTGGCTGCCAATACAACCTATATCATTTCAAATCCTAGTGCCGCCACTGCCATTCTTAACATTGCAGATACAACCAGCACAGTAACTTATTATAACGGTGACGATGCCCTTGTTTTAACTAAAGACGGTGTGGTAGTTGATAGCTTTGGCCAAGTGGGTGTTGATCCAGGCTCAGAGTGGTCTGAAGGCGGTGTGGCTACAGCCAACAAAACGCTGCGCAGAAAAAATAGCATCACAACGGGACGAACTAATTCAACTGCAACTTTTAATCCTAGTGATGAATGGGAACAGTTTGATATTGACGCCTTTGACGGCTTAGGCTCGCATGCTGGCGATGGTGGTACGGCTCCTGCGCCAGACCCTGAGCCAGAGCCACTAGAACCGCTTGTATGTGACGCTGATAAAACGCTTATTCGCGCTGTACAAGGCGCAGGCGATGCAAGCCCATTAGTGGATACTGTTGTTGAAATTGAAGGCATTGTAACCGCTGATTTTCAAGGTGAAGATGGCTTAGATGGCTTCTTTGTTACCTCATTAGCAGCAGATGTAGATAGCGACCCAATGACCTCAGAAGGTCTATTTGTATACTTTACCGATACCGATGTAAATGTAGGTGACCACGTACGCGTACAAGGTACAGTTGATGAATACTACGACTCAACACAACTAGCAGATGTAACACAAATTGCAGTATGTGGTACTGGCGAAGTCGCCTCTGCAACTACAATAAGCCTACCATTAGACAGCCAAGCTGATCTAGAAGCCTACGAAGGTATGCTCGTAAGCCTAGATCAAACATTGGTTGTTACTAATAATTACGGCTTAGGTCGTTATGGTGAAGTAGAACTTGCCACTGAGCGTTTGTACCAAGGTACTCAAATTGCATTGCCAGGTGATGCAGCAAATGCTGTTGAAGCGGCTAACCTAACTAAAAAAATCTTATTAGACGATGGCTCTACAGCGCAAAACTCAGATCCAACGGCTTACCCAGCTGCAGGTTTATCTGCAGAAAACACACTACGTACTGGCGATACTGTAAATGCAGTAACAGGGGTAGTTACATACAGCTTTAGCACGTACCGTATTCATCCAACGGTTACACCGCAGTTTATAGCAACCAATGCGCGTGAAGATGCGCCGGAGCAAAGTGAAGAGGCCGATTTACGAATCGCTAGCTTTAACGTGCTTAACTACTTTAATGGTGATGGCCAAGGCGGTGGTTTCCCAACTAGCCGCGGTGCTGATTCAGAAGAAGAGCTTGTTCGCCAAGAAGCTAAGCTTGTTAGCGCTATTAGCGCCATGCAGGCAGATGTTGTTGGCCTAATGGAAATTGAAAACGATGGCTTTGGTGAATTTAGCGCTATTGCAAGTTTAGTAAATGCACTAAACGATGCTGATACAGCTAACAATTACGCTTATGTTGACTTTAATGTAAGCCAAATTGGTACAGATGCAATTACTACTGCCCTTATTTACCGCGCAGATAAAGTAGAAGAGGTAGGCACTGCGGCAATCACTACTGATTACCCATTTGATTACAGCAACCGCGCCCCTATTGCGCAAAGCTTTAAATCACTTTCAACAGATGAAGTATTTACAGTGTCTGTGGCGCACCTTAAATCTAAAGGTAGCTGTGGCGATGACAATAACGACGACCTAGGTGATGGCCAAGGCTGTTGGAATGAAATTCGTACCGAAGCTGCGACCGCATTTAGCAACTGGCTTGATGGAAAACCAACCGGTGTAGAAGACGAAGATATCATTCTTGTTGGTGATATGAACGCTTACGCAATGGAAGATCCAATCCGTAAGTTTGACGAAAAAGGCTATAAAAACGTAGTGGCTGAGTTGGATGGCGATACACTTAGCTACTCTTACAGCTTCTCTGGCCGTGCAGGTAGCCTTGACCACGCTTTAGCAACCGAGTCGTTACTTAGTAAAGTTGTTGCAGCAAATGATTGGCATATTAACGCTGATGAGCCAATTGTGCTTGATTACAACCTTGAATATAAAAGTGAAGGTCACCAATCAACGCTTTACTCAGAAAGTGCATACCGCGCGTCAGATCACGATCCTGTAATCATCGATATTAAGTCTGAAGTTGTACTAACTCCAGAAGAACAAACTCCTGTAATAGCGCCTGATCAGGTTTTTGCAATTGATGAAAATAGCCCTATAGGTACAGTTATTGGCACGCTAGATTTTAGCGACCCAAATGCAGACGAGTCTCCTGTAGTTAAGTTTATTGTTTCAGGTAACGATAGCGTTTCAATTAATAATCAAGGCCAGCTAATCGTTGCCAAAGATATTGATTATGAATTTGAAAACCGCATTACTTTAACAGTCCAAGCGCAAGACAGTGCTGGCAATGTATCAAGTGCTGAAACAGTTGCTGTAAAAGTAAATAACCTACGCTCAGATGATGACAATGATGCCGGTTCACTACTTTGGTTAACGCTTCTTATAGCACCACTTTCTGTACTTCGCAGATTTAAAAAGAAATAACTTAAAATAGTTAGCTAAAAAGCCGCTTTGTTTAGCGGCTTTTTTATTTTTATACAAATGTAATTCAGACAAGCTTCATTAAAGCCCCCGTAATATGGTCATACTATCTGTAAATACTCTAGTAATTAATCAGTAACAACTACACAACCTTGAGTGATTTTTACACAACTTAACTAATTTTTATTTTTTAGGTTTAATTACTCATTGAAAAAGCTGAACTTTTTAAACGGGCTCAGATTTTGCTGTAAGTGGTAAGCCGATATTTACAAACTAAAACAAAAATCAATATTTACCCTAATACGTAAAAATAAGTGTGTTTTTATTAAGGAATGAGAATGAAACAATTAACCCAAAAACTGCCACAGTGGCCAAAGAAGTCAGCGCCATTACTGGGTCTACTTATTATTTTTTCAACTTGGGGCAATAGCAACCAAGCAATAGCCGCAACAGGTGACGTAGCAATCCCGCAAAGTAGCTTATTTGATGTAATTAGCGCTCGCGCTAAAAAGCTCGCAAGCGAAGAATATGTACCACCTAAAAATATTGAACTTGAAGCGCTAAATAATATTGATTACCAAGACTACCGTTCAATTCGATTTAAAAAGGATAAGTCAGTTTGGAAAGACGAAGGCCTTTACGAATTGCAACTCTTCCATCCAGGATTTTTATATAAAACACCAGTTACAATAAATACTGTTGATGGCGACTCTAACCGTAGCCGCTTACCTTTTAGCACTGACTTTTACCAATACGATGGAACAGCAGCTCCTTTACAAGAAGAAATAGCAAAGAGTGTTGCCGGCACTCAGTTAGGCCATGCGGGCTTTCGTGTGCATTACCCATTAAATACCAACGAGTATAAAGACGAAGTGATGGTATTTCAGGGAGCATCGTATTTTAGAGTTGTTGGACCAAACCAAGTGTATGGTTTATCTGCTCGCGGCTTAGCAATAGATACCGCTGAAAACTCAGGTGAAGAGTTTCCGATGTTTAAAGAGTTTTGGTTGGCTAAACCAAAACCAGATCAAACTAATATTACCATTTTTGCTCTGCTAGATAGCCCGTCAGTGTCTGGCGCATATAAGTTTAATGTAGACCCTACAACAAACATGCTTGTTGATGTTGATATGCAAATTTTTGCGCGTAAAGATATTCAAAAGCTGGGTGTAGCACCGCTAACAAGTATGTTTTATCACGGCGAAAACAGCACTAAGTTTTTTGATGATTACCGCCCTGAGGTTCATGACTCAGACGGCTTACTAACTCAATCAGCCGATGATAAATGGGTATGGCGCCCACTTAACAATCCTTCTCAGTTAAGTGTTACATCGTTCTCATACAATAATCCAAAAGGTTTTGGTTTAGCCCAGCGTGATCGTGAGTTTAATAATTACCTTGATACAGAAGCGCATTATCATAACCGCCCTAGCCTATGGATTGAACCGAAAGGCGAATGGGGAAATGGCCGTGTAGAGCTAGTAGAAATACCGACCGATACAGAAACTAACGACAATATTGTAAGTTACTGGGTACCTGAAAAGCCAATGAAAGCTGGGGATTCATTAAAACTAAGCTACAAAATGACTACCTTTAATGCCTTTTTAACTCAGCATGAAAAAGCGCGTGTACTACGAACAAGAATTGGTAGCGCAGCCTTGCCAGGTGAAGATAATCCGCCACCACCAAGTCATCGCCAATTTACCGTAGACTTTACAGGCTCAGATATAAATCACCTTTCTGAGCAACTAAAACTAGACGCAGACATTCAACTTACAACGGGTGAAGTAACCGATGTAAATGTGCAAAAACTTCCAAATTCACAAGGATGGCGTGTAGCCTTTAAAATTGCACCACAGGACGATCAACCCGTTGATATGCGTTTATCGTTAAAGTTACGTGACAAAGAAATTAGCGAGGTATGGAGTTATGTTTGGTACCCAAATGACATCAAGTAATAAAGGAAAAGGCACACCCATGCCATTCAAAACACTCAGAGTATGGTTATTTGCCATTGCTGCCTTAGGCACATCGGGGTACGGCATATCTATTATGTTTGAGATTTTAAGCTCAAACGGTATGACCTTGCTTGAATATGCCCTTTTGGTTTTATTCTCTATTACCTTTGCATGGATAGTAACGGCTTTTTGCAGTGGTACAATTGGTTTTGTGCTGCAATTATTTCGTATCGACCCATTAACATTAAAACGTATTAAACCTATTAAGTTTGATAATACAGCCCTTGCTCAGCAAAAAACGGCTGTAGTTATGCCTATTTATAACGAAGATACTCACCGAGTTATTGCTGGCTTTGAAGTTAGCCTGCAATCTTTAAAAGAAACTGGTCAGCTTGATAATTTTGATTTTTATTTATTAAGTGACACACAAGACTCAGAAATAGCTAAAAATGAGTTAAGTGCTTGGCATGCATTATGTGAACGTCTTGGTGATACTGCCAAACACGTATTTTATCGTCGCCGCGAAGACAACAAACACCGTAAAGTAGGTAACCTTACCGACTTCTGCGAACGTTGGGGTAGCCAGTACGATCACATGATTGTACTTGATGCCGATAGCGTAATGACGGGTAAATGTATGTTAGAACTAACAACTAGCATGATTAATAACCCACAAGCTGGCTTAATTCAAACAATCCCTATTCCTGTGCGCCAAGACACCTTTTTTGGCCGTTTTTTACAGTTTGCCTCGGTGCTTTATAGCCCAATGCTCGCTACTGGCTCTGCTTTTTGGCAAACAGATAAAGCCAACTACTGGGGCCACAATGCAATTATTCGTGTTGAAGCATTCATTAATTATTGTGGTTTACCAACACTTGAAGGTAACGCACCTTTTGGCGGCGAAATTTTAAGTCATGACTTTGTTGAAGCATCGTTACTTCATAGTGCTGGTTGGGATGTACTACTACTATCTGAAATTGAAGGTAGCTATGAAGAAGTACCAAGTAATATTCTAGATTACGCTGTACGTGACAGGCGTTGGGTACAAGGTAATATTCAGCACTTAGGGCTATTATCTTCATCAAAATTAAAACTAATGAGTAAACTGCACTTTTTATTAGGTGCAACAGCATATATCTCATCATTAATTTGGCTCTCTATGCTTGCACTTAGCACTATAGATGCAGTTACTCGCGCGCTAAACAGTGACGTTTACTTTAACCGTGTTTATCAGTTATTCCCTACTTGGCAAATAGCTAAAACAGATCTAATTGATTCGTTACTTTACTTAACGATCGTTATTTTATTAATGCCTAAATTGATGGGCGTAATTGTTACTCTTATCCACAGAAACAAACGCTTTGGTGGCTCGATTAGACTTATAATGGGCTCAATTATCGAGACCGTATTTGCAATTATTGTTGCGCCATTAATGATGGTCTTTCATGCTTATTTTGTACTGTGTGTATTTTTAGGTAAAAAAGTAAAATGGGATGCTCAACCTCGCGAAGGGCGAATGGTCCCATGGAAAGAAGCATTTGGTTATACATTATTTTCAACTTTAGTGGCCATAGCTTGGGGTAGTGTTGCGTATTACTTTACGCCTGTATTCTTTTGGTGGTTATCTCCGATTTTACTCGGTTTGATTTTGGGAGCTCCAATTATTCGCTACACAAGTAGTATCAAGCTTGGTGTACAACTAAGAAAAATGGGCATATTTATTTGCCCTAGTGAAGTTGATAACGACACAACATTAGAGGCGCTTAAAACGCACCTGAAAGAGATTTCAGTACCAAAGGAAGGTGCTTATCCACAAACTATCCCATCTCTTCCTCAAGAGCATATGGTTACAATGCCCATCCAAAGCTTTAGTAAGTCACGCAAGCTAAAGATGAAAGCGCTAAAAGCTAAAGCGATAAAAAAGTTTAATTAGCGCTAAATAAAAAGCCATAAAAATCAAAAAAGGAGCAATAAGTTGCTCCTTTTTTATTACCATAAATAATGCAGTTAAGCATTACATTGCGAATTATTTGAAAAATTGGCTTTATCACATAGTTTACTTTTATAAAGCTTAGCTATATCAGCTTGCGTTTGTTCAGTGAGTCGCCAATTATAGAAATTAACAGACTTACCATTTTCTAGCTCTACCCTAAAAACAGTACAAATAAACAATGGTTTAAATGAAACACATTTTATTTCTTCGCTATTGATATAGCACTCGTTCAAAAAGAGTGTGTAGTTTATTCCTGCTTTATAACAATTGAGAAAGCGGAGGTGAAAATGAAGGTGAAGGTGAAGGTGAAGGTGAAGGATATTTAAAAGGGTTATTACTACAAAAATAACTAATATAAATTTTTGGCAATAAAAAACCCGCAACATGTGCGGGTTTTTTTTAAAGAGTTAAAGTGCTAATTACTTAGCAGCTTTTTTCTCTTTTTCTGCAGCGATTACAGTATCAGCTACGTTTTGTGGACATGCTGCGTAGTGTGAGAACTCCATAGAGAACTGACCACGACCTGATGTCATTGTACGTAGTGAACCGATGTAACCGAACATTTCTGATAACGGAACATCAGCTTTAATACGAACGCCAGTTAAACCAGCTTCTTGGTCGCTTAGCATACCACGACGACGGTTAAGGTCACCGATTACCCCACCAACGTGATCTTCTGGAGTGAACACGTCAACTTTCATGATTGGC
>PJEL010002324.1_pt1 | contig 17718 bp, 14 predicted proteins | sample 1853271 | NCBI WGS metagenome assembly PJEL01 (sample SAMN08108733, study PRJNA415343) | Invertebrate metagenome, whole genome shotgun sequencing project. | host: Globobulimina | place: Sweden: Gullmar Fjord | collected 2015-08
AGGTTGCGTGCGTCTCTGACTACCGATTAGTATTGGAACGTTACGATGTTGGGGCGGTGGTTGTTGCGACTCCGACGAGTTCACATTACACGATTGTCAAAGCGGCTCTTGAAGCTGGGAAAGACGTATTGGCCGAGAAACCGCTCACCGATTCGAGTGAGTTGGCCTGGGAACTCGTCGAGCTGGCCGAACGTTTGGGACGACAGTTAATGGTCGGGCATGTCTTTCTATATAATCCTGGAATCGAATGTTTGTACAAGTTTGCCCGTGAACAACAATTCGGGCAGACCTATTATCTCAAGGCAGTACGGACCAACCTCGGGCCGTTTCGCAAAGATGTCAACGCTGCATGGGATCTTGCCTCTCACGACATCTACATTTTTAATCAACTTCTGAATATGCGTCCTGTTTCGGTTACTGCGGTCGGCGCCAGTTTTTTGCGACGCCCGATTGAGGATATTGTTTTTCTGACTCTTGAGTATCCCGGTGGAGTGCTCGGCCATATTCACGTCAGCTGGCTCGACCCGCGGAAGGTGCGTTTTATTACCCTTGTTGGTGAAAAGAAGATGATCACCTGGGATGAATTCGGCCAACCGGGTCCGGTCATGGTGTATGACCGCTCAGTGATCCGCGATCCGGTCTACGATACTTTCGGAGAATTCCAGCTCCTCGCTCGTGAGGGGAATGTCGTGATTCCACGAGTGCCTTCTTGTGAACCCCTTGCTGCTCAAGCCCGTGCTTTTGTTCGCCGTTGTCGAGGGGCTGACGAGGATACGGTCAGAGGCAGCAGCAAGCAGGGCGCCGAAGTCGTTGATATTCTCAATGCTGTGTCACGGTCAATAACAAATAACGGCAGAGCCGAAGAAATCTCCTATGGCGATTGAATTTTGCTTCTTGGTTGTATTTGTCGCGAAGGAACAGCATATCGCTGGCCAAAGCAGGAAGGTGGTGAGATATGCGGGCCGAGGTCTTCGTCCATAATAATGCGATCAACGAATGCATAAATGTCGGTGAAGGCACCCGGATTTGGGCCTTTGCTCATGTTATGCGCGGCGCAATCGTTGGAAGTGAATGTAATATTGGCGAACACAGCTTCCTCGAGGACGGGTGTGTTGTAGGACAAGGCGTCACGATTAAAAATGGAGTCTCGGTATGGCGAGGGGTCACCCTCGAGGATTATGTTTTTGTCGGTCCGAATGTGGTGTTTACCAATGATCGGCTGCCACGCTCACCACGAAGTCCGTACCACGGCGGACGGTACGACAATGAGGTCTGGCTGGAGAAGTCTGTCGTTTCTCTGGGGGCAACGCTGGGCGCGAACGCAACAATTCTATGTGGACTGACGATCGGTAGATTCGCTTTTGTCGCCGCTGGTGCGGTGGTTACTGCAGATGTACCGGACCACGCGCTGGTGGTAGGTTCGCCGGCGAGATTCAAAGCTCATGTTTGTCGATGTGGCCAGTCTTTGGCCGCGTTTGAGCAGGTGCAATGCAGTGCATGTGGGAAAAAGTATCAAATATTGAAGGGCGTTGTGACGGACCTCAACGCGCAGGAGGCTGAATCTTGAAAGTACCGTTTATCGACCTCGTGGTTCAGTACAAGGATCTCAAGACGGAGATTCTTGCCAGCCTTGAGTCGGTCATGGGACGGGCCGCTTTCATCCTTGGTGATGAAGTGACGACCTTTGAGGAGGGTTTTGCATCATATTGTGATGTTGGTAACTGTATCGGTGTTGCTTCGGGAACTGATGCGCTCGTGCTCGCGATCAAAGCCTGCGGTTTTGGACCTGGGGATGAGATTATCACGGTTGCCAATACGTTCATCGCGACTACGATGGCGATTTCAGCCGCCGGTGCCACACCAGTTCTGGTCGACTGTAGAGATGACTGCTTTACGATGGATGTTGATGCGCTCTCTTGTGCTGTGACATCGAAGACGAGAGCCATCATGCCAGTTCACCTCTACGGTCAAACAGCATTGATGGATCCAATTCTCGAAATCGCGCAAAGCCACGATCTTACAGTCATCGAAGACGCCGCCCAGGCTCACGGCGCATGCTATCAAGGTGCCCGTTGCGGTAGTCTTGGTAATCTGGCGTGTTTCAGCTTTTATCCAGGCAAAAACCTTGGTGCTTATGGTGATGGAGGAGCGGTCGTTACAGACGATCGAGAGTTGGCCGATCGTGTGCGGATGATCAGGAATTACGGCCAAGAGCCAAAGAACCATCACCAGATTCTTGGAGTCAATAGTCGATTAGATACTTTGCAAGCGGCAGTTTTGAATATCAAATTGCGCAAGCTGGATCAGTGGAATCATCAACGTTTGCTTCATGCTGACGCTTATCGGAAGGGCCTCGCGGGCCTACCCGTGCAACTGCCCGTTGCTCGAGCCGGGAATAGCCATGTCTATCACCTGTTTGTGATCCGGACCCCAAAACGTCGAGAGCTGAGTGTATACCTCGATCAACACGGGATTTCCTGTGGTATGCACTATCCCATCCCAATCCATCTCCAACCTGCATATCAGCATTTGGGTTATGAAAAGGGTTCGTTCCCAGTTTCAGAGGCCCTGGCCGAGCAGTGTCTTTCTTTGCCAATGTATCCCGAACTGCAATCGGATCAAATTGAATTTGTTTGCGCTAAGGTGCGGGAGTTTTTTGACTGAATTACTTTCGAATATGCCTAATGGTGCGGATCTCGAGGAGCTCGTGGCGCCACGTGATGTCAGTTTGATCAGCAAGAAAACGTCGCCAACGGAGTTCATCAGCGGTCGACCATAGGCTCATAAGTGAGATTGGGGCTGGAGTCAGACGGGCGATTTCGGCCCAGTTGATCAGGAGATGGGTGAACCCGTTTTCCTTGATGGTTGCAGCAAGATTGGCTGGGTCTTCCGCACTCATTACCAACTCCTCGATGAACTGGAGTTCGTATGCAGAGCTGAGGTGGAATTGAGCGCCGAGGCCCCACGGTCGACCCTCTCCGATGACCAGAACCTTGCTCCCTTCGGGAAGAAAATTACAGTACCTGTAAGCTGGTGTGGGGTCGTTGAGCGTAAGCTGTTGTCTCCATTCCTCGGCGCTGATCCGTTGCAACCAGAGATCGCTCATGTGTAGGGTGTTGGACGTAAAATGAAAGAACAGGGCGATACCATGGAGCATGAGAGCGCCGAAGGCAATAAGTACCCAGGTTCGCAGTTTCGGTGAAAGATGGTTGAGGCCGACGGCTATGAGTATCGCGATGAGAGTGGCGCCAGGGAAAGCAAAACGAATCAAGCGCGTTGTCAAAACCATCCAGATCGAGAAGATCATGAACGAGCTGAGGGTGAGGAGACGGATGCTGTGGCGATTCACTTTTGATAAAACCAATGGCATGAATGCAACCGGCGCCAGTATCAGAATCCACCAACCAAAACCCGTGGACGGCGAGATCAGTTTGCTCAAACCACTGCCAAGAGCGGAGAATCCGTAGGGCTGGGTACCGTAGGCCATGTAGCGGACCGCATCGATCTCAGTCCAACTGAAGCTATCAAAGAGGGTAGGCAGGAGTGGGTAAATCGGGTTGTTAGTGAGTACGATATTTCGGATCCAGTTAAAGGAGGATGTTACGAGCGCTACCGCAAAACAGACGGTGGCCAGATGAACACACCGCGGATAAACCATCACAAGAGCGCCCAGCACAGCAGCAACAACCACGAGGGCCGGGTATTTCGACGCCATCGCGAGACCGAAGCCGAGACCCGCGATAATCCAGCTTCTGATTTCTGGACCGAATTTTGATTCTGTGGCCGAACATGGTGTTGGTGTTGTCAGCGCCTCGATCGCCACGACGATGCCAACGGTCACCAGGTGATCAACGGTGGCTAATCCGGCGACCCAGAGCATTGGCCAGCTACTACAAATAGGTAACGCGGCCAGTGGCGCGAAGCGGCCGGCGCCAAGATTCTTGGCGATGTTGGTCACGACGAGGAGGGTGATGGCGAAGGACATCCAGTGCAACCCAGCAGCGACCTCGGGAAAACCAAGGCTCGTCGGTAGGAGATAGACCGTCTGGCCCGCCACCGGATAGTAGCTCATGATGATTTCTGGAAGTGGCGAGAAATCATTATGAGCAATCCATGACCACGGCAGACCAAGGTGGTACGCGAGCGTATCGTAGAAAAATGGCGGCGGGAGCCAAAGAAACGCGCCAATTGTTCCTAAGATGAAGAGCACAAGTGGAGACCGATAAGGATTTGGGTTCGAGTGCGAGAGTCCCTTCAACCACGAAGCCAATAACCAACCTGAGCCGAGTACCACAGCGATAATGCCGAGTTGGATCGCAGAAGTAATGTTGACAAACTGGGCTGTGAAAGCGACGCTCCACCATAGACCGGTCCAACCAAGGACCCATCGTTCTCCAATGGTCCTCCCTCGCATCAAAGCACCAATTCCCAGCAGGCCGGTACTCGAGATCATTGTCAAGGTAAAAGCGGTGATGATGTGGGTAAGATCGATAGTCTGCATATCCGGATAAAGTCTAACATTCGATTCTCGACCGTCACAACGCAAAGGACCATCTATAATCGTAGAGGTATGAATGTTCTGAGTCGGACTTGCAAAGAGAGGGTTCTCCTCGTGAATCCTCCCTGGATTACACGAGACGAGAATATTTGGCACGGTATCAAGGGTGCCATGCCGCCGCTCAGCCTTTTGAGCATCGCCGCTTCCCTTGAAAAGGAGGGCATCGAGGTCAAGATCCTCGATGTTCACGTCAATGCGCTCTCTGAGGACGATGTAGCAGGCGAGATCGCTGCATATCGGCCTTCATTTTTAGGCCTCACTATGATGACGTCGACGGCTTTGGTTTCTCACCGAATTGCGAAGATAACAAAGGAGGTCGATGCGGGTATTACCGTAGTTGCTGGTGGTGTTCATCCTCAATCGATGCCGGAGGATACCTTGCGAAACGCGGCGATCGATTTCATAGTGCGCGGAGATGGCGAACCAGCATTGCTTGAGCTCTGCCGGCGTCTACCTCGTCGCGAGATCCGTGGACTGAGCTTTCGTGATGGCGAGATTGTAGTCCACAATCCGCCGCGCGCTGACATCAAGGATCTTGGTGTTCTGCCCGACTACGCGTATCACCTTGTCGAGATGGACAAGTACTTTCCAGCCGTCGGAGCATATCGAAAATGGCCTGCAATCAATATGCTCATGACCCGGGGCTGTCCAGGCAAATGCATCTTCTGCAATTCAGCCGAAACGACGCTCCGGACCCGTCCGGCCCCGATGGTTATCGAAGAAATCATTCGGTTGCGTGATAGTTACGGAATTCGTGAGGTTCAGTTCTACGACGACACTTTCACGGTTTTGAAGAAGAATGTGCTCGAGTTTTGTCGATTGATGAAGGAACGTAAGGTTGGCGTTGGTTTCAGTTGTTTTGCTCGGGCGGACTGTTTCAATGAAGAAATGGCCCAGGCGCTCAAAGATGCGGGTTGCCATCAGGTCATGTTTGGCGTTGAGTCGGGAAGCCAAGCGATCCTCAGGGTATTACGTAAGGATATCGACCTTGCGCATACGATGAATGCGGTAAAGTTGGCCAAAAAGGTAGGAATCGAGGTTCGTGCGGCTTTCACACTTGGCAACCCAGGCGAGACGGTTGAGACGATCCAGGAAACGATGGCCTACGCCCTCAAACTTGATCCGGACCTGGCTATTTTTAACATTACAACGCCGTATCCGGGAACTCAGATGTACAACTGGGCCAAGAAGAACAGCCTTTTGACAACTCACGACTGGTGGGACTATGAGATTGGCCAAGCGATCGTTGATCTGCCAAGTATTTCCAAAGAGGAACTCGAGCACGCTTACGAGCAGGCATTTAAGATTTTTTACAATCGGCCAAAGGTCTACTGGCGGCGGCTGAAATCGATCAGTTCCTGGCGCCAGTTCCGGGATAGTTTTGACGCTTTTTTTCAGATTTTTTTCAAAATGAGTCTGACCAAACGGGGGCATTATCAACAGGGGTGGTTGCGCTGGAAACGCGAAGATTTTTTCGACTATTCATTTTTGGGTGGGCGCGATGAGTTTCCGATTCCCAGAGTACTTGCCGATGAGGCATTGTTAGGGAAAGCCGGGATTGCCGGATACTCGTTTTTGAAACGGCGCTAGACCCGTGTGCGGTAGGGGTGAGAACTCGTGAAATATGCTGTTGTGGCTCCAGTGCTCAATGAGAGTATCAAGATTCGACGGGTTGTTGACCGAATTCACGAAGCCGGAATCGAGGCCGTATTGGTCGTTGATGATGGCAGTAGTGATGATTCGGCCGATGTTGTTGAATCTCGTGGGGCGAGGGTGCTTCGTGTGGCCAAAACCCGAGGTGTTGGACGAGCCCTCGTCACCGGAATACGACAGCTCAAACGTGAGGGTTTTGATATCTGCGTGATCATTGCTGGAAACGATAAGGACGACCCCCGGCAGATTGAACGTTTGTTAGCACCATTGCAGCGGGATGAGGCCGATTTTGTGCAGGGTTCACGTTGGCTTGACGGTGGCAAGGTCGGGGGAGATATGTCGATCCTTAGGCGTTTTGCCACTCGCCTTCATCCATGGCTTTTCTCTCTAGCCGTTGGCAAACGATTGACTGAGAGTACGAATGGTTTCAGAGCCTTCCGGCTTTCTATCATCGATGATCTTCGCATGGATCTCGAGCAGGACTGGTTGGACGGATACGAGATGGAACCCTATTTGTTGTTTAAAGTGATCAAGCTCGGATACCGCCATGTCGAAGTGCCGTGTACGAAAATCTATCCACCGAAGAGTGAAGGAGTCACAAAGATGAGGCCTGTTCTTGATTGGTGGAACATCATGCGGCCGATCTTTCTGCTTGGTCTTGGTCTTCGTCGCTAGCCTGCCTGGTGTACTGCGTCTGAATTCCGTGCCCTTATCTGGCGAGAAATCCGTGCCGCTGGCAAGGCGCGACAATGCAGTCGTAGTTGGACTACTTCAAGGAGAAGCGACGCAGTCAGCAGCGCGGAGGGCCGCCAGGAAGTGGTAGGGATTTTAGACGCAATACACTAGCCCCGCAAATCTCACCAGTTGTCTGCCGCGACACGAAATACGCAGCAATCTGCGGCGCCGGTTTGTTCAATACGGCGATAACGTTGCTTTGAGCAGGCCCCATCCTCCGCGACCATACTCGGTGATGTCCTCAAACGAACGAATTCGTTTGAGAAAGCCGTACATGATGCGGGGGCGGAAATAGAAGTTGAAATTTGCTCTGCGTTGCAGCTTCTTCAACTCTTCTGATTGGCGGCCCTTTGGCACGTAGAACAGCTCTTCTGGGCGGTAACCGGCCATCGACGAAAGTGCCATCCAGTCTTCGATCTCTTTGGCGCCCTCGTCGATGGCGATCTGCCAGAGGCGAGTGCCCGGATAGGGTGTTGCGAGGGCGAAACGGAGTTGGTCGAGGGGCATACCTTGGGCAAACCGAATCGTCTCGAGGCTTTCTGAACGGGTCTCGCCGGGTAACCCGAGAATGAACGTTGCGCGAACGATCAGTCCGGCTTCTTTGGCGAGGCGTACCGCGCGCTCGCTGGTTTCAACGTCAATGCCTTTTTCTGCAGTATTGAGGGAACGCTTGACTCCACTTTCGATGCCGAATGAAACGAGGTAGCAGCCAGCGTTTTTGACTGCTTCAAGGGATCGCTGGTCAACCGAGTCGACTCGAGTGGCGATCTGCCACGGTACTGTCTTGTGATGACCCCGTGATGCGTAGTTGTCGCAGAATTCCAGGGTGCGCTCTTGGGAAATCATGAAATTGTCGTCACCGACAAGCAGCGAGCGGATCTTGTTCTTGTTGATGACAAGGTCGATTTCGTCCATGACGTTGTTGATCGAACGCATTCGAAAACTGCCTCCCATGACCGTCTGGGCGCCGCAGAAAACGCAGTCATATGGGCAGCCGTAGGCAGTGAAGATAATGTCAAATGGGCGTCTGAGGCTGAGGTCGGGGCTCATTCTGTATTGATCCATCGGCAATAGATGACGAGCTGGAAAGGGGAAGCTATCGACGTCTTGCACGAGGGGGCGGTTTTTTGTATGGGAAATGGCGCCGTCTGTTCGAAAGGAGATGCCGTCGATGGCGGCAAAATCGTATGGCACGCTCGCTTTTTTTGCGAGTTCGACGATGGTCTCAAGACCTTCGCCGCGCACCGCGACATCAATGTTCTGGCTGCTGAGAAGGTCCTCTGGACGAACCGTAGGGTGGACACCGCCGACAATGACAAGGGTTGTCGGATCTTGAGCTTTGGTGAGTTTGGCTGCGGCAATGCAACTTTCAACGAGCGCTGAGGCACAGGTGAGGCCGACGATGTCGGGAGCGAAAGAAACGAGTGCATCCTTAAGCGAACGCCGTTCGATCTGCGCGTCAAAGACTTCAACTTCGATCCCCTCGTGCTCAAGGCGCGCTGCCAGGTAGAGCAGACCCATCGGCGGCATGACCCAGGCCATTTTGCCGAAGTGACGGCCCATGTAGCGCTCGATGTCGTAGTCAGGGTTGACGAGTAGAACCTTGAACTCCATCGTTTTCCAGCCTCCTTCGGAATCAGGTGAGAACACCATCATCTACGCCTTCACGACAAACTGAGTGGATCTACTCTATCCTAATCCGTATTTCTCTCCAATCTTCTACTGCGGCCGACGATGTACCGCACCCAGCTGCGTTTTCTCTCATCGGGATGCTCGACGGACAAAAGAGTACGACTCCGCGTCCCTCAGGTCGAAAACGCACCTCGGAGCGAAAACGGAGAGACGCCAGTCGCGAAGCGGTGCCAGCGCAACCTCCCGAAGGGAGACACAAGCCGCATAGCGGTGCCAGTGAACTGGGCACGGCACCTCCCCGCCCTCGAGACGAACACTGGTGAGATATGCGGGCTCCTAAACGAATCACACACGATGGAACTTTCGAGTAAAGAACATCGTCGTGGCGAGGGCGATGACGAGTACGAGCGTGCCGCCGAGCAGGGCGAAATCTTCGGCAACGAGAATGGTATAGAGCACGGTGTAGGTGCCTGTCAGTACGCTCCCAACGAGCAGGGCCAGTTTTTTGGTTTGCAGTAGCGCTGAACAGTACAGCGTATTGAGTGCAATCACGACGGCCGAAGCCACGGCGTATGCTGTCTCAAACCCAATATGTTCTGCGAGGGCGATGAGGATCAGGAAGAAAATCGCCAGGGCTGCTCCGATGAGCAGGTACTGCACGAGGCTGATGCGCTCCCCGGTGACGAATTCAATCAAACCAAGGGTGAGGAAGGTCAACGCGATGAAGAGCAGTCCGTATTTCACCGACCGCGTCACTTTTCCGTAGAGGGCGACCGGCTCGAAGAGGCGCACGCCGGCTTCAATCTCGTTGACCTGAAATGCCTCACCTTCGAGCCACTGCTGGGGATAAGAACGGTTGAGCAAAGAGATATCCCATGATGCATGAAATCCCTGCTCGCTGATATCACGATCTGCGGGGAGGATCTCTCCAAAGAAGCTGGGATGCGGCCATGTTGAAGAGATTTTTGCTCGGGTGCGGCCACCGATAGGATGGAAAACGAATCCTTGGCTGCCGCGGGCGGTAAATGAAATGTTGAAATCGAAGTCTTGGCCTTCGAAGCCTTGGTTCAGCGAGGCGTGAAAACCACGCGCTAAGGTATCGGTCAGTAGGGTTCCGGGGAGAAAACCGTAGCTGTGGTCCATTGCCGAGAGGTTTTCGATCCCTACGATGCCTTTGGGCTCGGAGAGTCCAACGCTGAGGGCAGTTTGTTGCCAATGGATGTCGTAGCGCTTGCTGTCGCCAAAAAACGTGCTGATAGTCTCATTGAGGTCGCTGAAATCTCCGCTGAGCGTGAGATCGTTGGCGTAGACCTGGACGTTGTAGATGCCGCGTTTGCGGATTTCAGGTCGCATCTCGCCTTTGATGTTGAGGTTTTGGGGCAGGAGCACCGCCCGTCTCGATCTTGATTCCCAACGTTCCTGGGTCTTCTTTTCCCCGTGTGCGGTAACGTACTCCTCCACCACTTTGAAGTGTTCCGTAAATGGAATCAACAGGATTGGGCCGGTCAACTGCTGCTGGCCGCTCCACGAACGGGCGATTTCATCGACGACGCCTCGATACCGTGCGTGCCGTTCGCTGATGACAGAAGAAACCATGCCAAGAGGAATGAGGAGAACCAGGGCCAGGATGCCGACCCCGACCAATCTCGCAGGGCGTTTGATTGTATTGAAGAAAGCATTCTTTGGAGCCGGAATATTTGGTTGCATGTTCAATTCCTCCTTGAGGCTCGGCCTCAATGCAATATTTATTGTTCAATTAGGCTAAAAGAAGGCAAGAATGGGGCAAAGTTTCAGAAGATCGTGGCTAATCCTAATTCTGATTGTGAGGAATGCAGGGTAGAATGCATTCCGCTTGCAAAGTCTGTGGGCTCAAAAAGACCGTGAGGAGATAAAATCTATGAAAACTGCAATGGCCTTGGCAGCGGCTGCGATACTCGTGATGGGCGCGTGCGCCCCGCAATCCGAAATGGAAGGGGTCAATCCTTTGTTAACCGACCGCACAACACCGTTTGGCGTTCCGCCCTTCGACGAAATTCGTGAGGAGCATCTCAAGCCTGCCTTTGAAAGCGCGATGGCTGCTCATATCGAGGAAATTTCGGCCATCGTCGAGAATCCGGATGCAACGACTTTTGCGAATACTATCGAAGCTTTCGACCGGTCCGGACAGGATGTAGATCAGGTCCATCTGCTTTTTCTCAACGCAAATATGGCGAACACCTCGCCTGGGCTGCAGGCGCTTGCCAAAGAAATCAACCCGATGTGGACTGGTCACCAAGATGATCTGATGCTCAATCAGAAGCTCTTCGAACGAGTCAACGCCATATACCAGGAACGGGAAAACCTCGACTTGACGATCGAAGAGGGCCGTTTGCTTGAAAAGTTCTACAAGAAATTCGTCCGTGGCGGTGCGAATCTCGACGATGCCGCAAAAGAGCGCTTGCGTGCCCTCAACGGTGAGATTTCAACGTTATCGACCCAATTTGGTGAAAATCTCGTCAAAGAGATGAATTCGGTTGCTCTGTTCATCGAGGACGAAGCTGAGCTTGTTGGTCTGCCGCAGTCCATAAGGGATTCGGCGGCCGCCTTGGCTATGGCGGAAGGTCATGAAGGACAGTGGGCTTTTAATCTTCAACGCACAAGTTGGACGCCATTTTTGCAGTATTCTGAGCGCCGTGATCTGCGGCAGAAGCTTTATACCGCATACACCATGCTCTGTAACAATAACAATGAGACCGACAATACAAGGATCGCATCAAGGATCGCTGCTCTCAGAGCCGAACGTGCGATGTTGCTGGGATATTCAAATCATGCTGCATACGTGCTCGAGGAGAATATGGCGGAGCGCCCTGAAAATGTCAGCAAACTCCTCGATCAACTATGGAAGCCGACCCTTGCCAAGGTCAAGGTGGAGCTGACTGATCTGCAGAATTACGCCCGAGAGATTGGTGACGACGTCACTGTTGAGACGTGGGATTGGTGGTACTACGCGGAAAAACTGCGCGCTGCCAGATATGATTTTGACGAAGCGGCTGTCAAACCTTATCTCGAACTCGGATCGGTTCGGAATGCGGCATTTGATGTCGCCGGCAGACTCTGGGGTCTCAGTTTTGAAGAATTGTCTGAATTGCCGGTGTATCACCCCGATGTGAAGGCCTTCGAAGTTAAGGACAACGACGGCTCCCATCTCGGTGTGTTTTACGTCGATTATTATGCCAGAGAGAGCAAGCGTGGCGGGGCATGGATGGAGTTCTACCGTCGTCAGTGGAAAGATGAAACTGGCGATGTCCGGCCCATCGTCGTGAATGTCTGCAATTTCTCAAAACCGGGAGAGGGCCAGCCGGCTCTGCTCAGCCTTGATGAGGCATCGACGATATTCCACGAATTTGGCCATGCCTTGCACGGTTTGCTGGCAGACGGGCACTACATCGCGCTTTCGGGAACCAATGTCGCGCAGGATTTTGTCGAGTTGCCATCCCAGATGATGGAAAATTGGGCGTTTGCTCCTGAGTTTCTCCCAACATATGCACGGCATTTCGAGACGGGCGAGCCGATTCCTGCTGAACTCGTCGAAAAACTTCAGCGGGCCAGGCAGTTCAATCAGGGCTTCAAAACAACCGAATATCTTGCTGCCAGTATTCTCGATATGATGTGGCACACGCTCAATGATGCGAACGAACGACCGGCGATCGAGTTTGAAAAATCGGTGCTCGATGGTATTGGTTTGGTTCCCGAGGTTGTTTCGCGGTATCGCACGACATATTTTGGGCACATCTTTTCTGGCGAGTATTCGGCTGGATACTATAGTTACGTCTGGGCCGAGGTACTTGACGCTGATGGGTTTGAGGCATTCAAGGAAGCCGGTATTTTTGATCAGGAGTTGGCGAAGAGTTATCGCGAGAATATTCTCGCAGCGGGCGCTAGCGAAGCACCGATGGTTCTTTACGAACGCTTCCGCGGTAGCGCGCCATCAACCGACGCCCTCGTTGCACGCCGCGGTTTGAATTAATCTGGTTGTATTGAGGTGAACCGGCCCCGGCACGGCCGTTCGTACCTCACGGCCTGGCGATCTTCACGGCAGGCATTCGAAGAGCAAGCTCTTCTCTTGCCTGCCGCTTGATCGCTTCGTCCTGCAGGGCCAGGACGAACCGGGGCCTCGTCGCGGAGGGTTGGTGCTGCCACCCCTTTACGTCATATCGTCACGATTCCGAATCTCTCGCCGCGCTTTCTCCGAAAATTGCAGGCAGAACGGCCACGAGGCCAGTTCTTTTGCAATTTTTCGGAGAAATCACGCCGGGAGACCCAATCTCGCGACGATGGCTTCGCCGGGAGGCGTCCGGTGGCGGACTCCACGCAGCGGCCCGAGCCGCTGCCCCGGAGTTGCAGGTCGGGATTCATCGTAAGACCCACGATGCTGCACCTCCTGCGACCCGTGCCGGGCCACATGAGGTACCACCTCGCGGCCCTTTCGACGAATCCGCCTGCAACTCGGGGTCAACCTTGCTGCTGAAACTCGGAGTCCGGCTCGCGTCTCGCAAGCTCGACTCTCGCGTTCGGACCCGGAGCGTGGCGAAATTCCTCTCTTGGAGCGCGGATCGCAAGGCTCCACACAGAGCTGGAGGCGACTCCCCGATGCGAATCTGGACATCGGTACTTGTCAGAAGGCGCTCAAAATGAGAACCGCGCAGAGCGCTACTGTCTTGGTGCACGTACGACGGGTGTGCCGGGTTTCATCATTCTGCGGAAAGAAGCGCGATGGGTTCTTGCCGACTCGTTGGGGCCGCTGAATGTGATACCGGGCTCCCTTCGGGAAGCGCGCTTCGAAACGGGAGCGCCGTGCTGAACCACGGCAGGATCCCGCGCATTGAAAAACGAGCGCCGTGCCGAGTTTCTGTCTACTGCTTTAGCAGTTCAGTGATCTCGACGAGCTTCTCGTCGGCGGTCTCGGGTTCGAGTGGAATGCTGCCGGCGCCGCGGTGACCGCCTCCGCCGAAGCGGGCGGCCAGATCACCTACGTCGATGTTACAGGTTCGATTGAAAATCGAATGACCGATGACCGCGACCACGAATTCTTTGGCTGGACCCCAGTGCAGGCGCACGGAGACGTTGATTTCTGGATAGAGTGCGTAGACGATAAAACGGTTTCCGATCGGTGTTTTTTCTGTGGAACGGAAATCGGTAACGATGACATTGCAGTCGGTTCGGCTGTGTATCCGGAGGGCTTTGCGGAAATCAGCCTCGCCGGCTTCCATGCGGCGGCATCGTTCAACGACGGCGGGGTGTTTGAGAATTTCTTCGGCTGGTGTGTATCTGCGCATCATTTCGTACAGCGTGAGAAAATAGTCCTCGAAAGCACCGATGCCGGTACGGCTGTCGACGGTGAACCCGATCTTGATGTAGCTCTGGGGATCGGTGACATCGTTCGGGCGGAGATTTGCTGAGTCCATACGATCTGTTTCGTGAACCAACTCAGCGAGTTTAGGCATCTTCTCCGCGCCACCGTAATAGTCATAGACCAACCGCGCTGCGGATGGTGCAAGGCCGTAGGCGCCTTCGAAGTCGTTGGGGGGTTCGGCATATGTCGCCGTGTGCAGGTGGTGATCGAACCACATTTTGCAGTTCTTGTGATATGGAAGGTTGATCAGGACGTCATTGGCGCCGATCGTGGCTCTGCCCGAAGTGATGTCCTGGGGGTGAATGAGTTCGATACCATCGATTGTTTCGTTGAGGGCGACTATGACTGCTCCGGTGAGTCCGTCCATGTCGCCGCGTGTGACTATTCTCATACGCCCTCCAATATATTGACTGTCCATGTTACCAGTGAAGGTCAACCGGAAGGAAGGTTTGCATGAAGGAAAAGAAGGCCGGAGGCACGATTGTGCGCTTGCGGTCATGAGCGTCGGGCAGGGGACTACTCCGTTTCCGTGCCGATCTGGCGCTTATCGAGTCGATTCGGCGTCGTAGTTTTACGGCATGGTGATTGCAAAGGTTGTCAGAGTAGGCATGATACTTGCCTACATGGCGCTGTGGCCTGTGGGTCAACCTGTCTCTCGCCGTTTTTTTGAAAATGAAGCGTTTGAGAGGTGCGGTTTCAAGGGGGATACATGGAAAATCAAGCGGTAGACAACCAAATCGATCGAGCAGCGGCGCGCCTCGGTGAGATCCAGCGAGCGGTATCCGAGGTCGTTGTGGGCCAGGATCGGCTCGTTGAATCAGTATTGGTGGCCTTATTGTGCCGCGGTCACGTTCTGCTCGAGGGCGTTCCGGGCATTGCAAAAACACTGATGGTGCGAACCCTCGCCGGTGTGGTTGGTGGCAATTTCCAGCGCTTGCAGTTTACGCCCGATCTCTTGCCCGCCGATGTCACTGGTACCCAGGTCTTTGATCCGAAGACCTCGGAATTTGTACCTCATCAGGGACCGGTGTTTGCGAATCTTGTCTTGGCTGACGAGATCAATCGTGCGCCGGCGAAAGTGCAATCGGCGTTGCTCGAGGCTATGCAGGAGCGGCAGGTCACTATCGGTGGTCAGACCTTCCCTCTGCCGGATCCATTTGTGGTTTTGGCAACCCAGAATCCAATCGAACAAGAAGGAACCTATCCGTTGCCCGAAGCGCAGCTCGATCGTTTCTTGTTTAAGGTGCTTGTGGATTATCCCTCGTCAGAAGAAGAAAAACGAGTCATGGAATTTCATCTTGGTGAGGTTTTTCCGGAACCGCGTAACGTCAGTTCGATCGACGAACTCGGTGAACTCGAGGCTGTTTCGCGCCAGGTTTATCTCGACGAGCGGATTCGTTCCTACATAATCAATCTCGTGGCGGCGACAAGAAAGCCGGCTGAAGTGGGTCTTGGTGATCTTGTGCCGCTCGTCGCGTTCGGGGCGTCGCCCAGGGCCTCGATCTCATTAGCGGTGGCGAGTCGCGCTCTCGCTTTGAGTCGGGGGCGGTCTTATGTGACCCCCGAGGATGTCAAAGAATTGGCGCCAGCAGTCTTACGTCATCGCATGGTCTTAACGTATGAAGCTGAGGCCGAGGGTGCAACCGTCGCGGATCTTATTGATCGTATCCTGCTCGCGGTGGAAGTGCCGTGATCCCGAGATGCCGAGAGTTAGACGGACGTGCATATGTGGCCTGAACTGAAGGCTTATTTTGGCCACCCTTCGCCGTCAGATCCTGTACAGGATGCCGGCCCCGATATGCATTCCCAGGTCAGACGGCTCGAGATTCGTGCCCGTCAGGCGATGGAATCGGGATTGAGCGGTCAGTATCAGAGTGCTTTTAAGGGCCGCGGTCTCGAATTCGAAGAAGTGCGTGAATACCGATATGGCGACGATGTTCGCACTATCGATTGGAATGTGACGGCCCGCACGGGTTCTTTGCATGTGAAGCGATATCGTGAGGAGCGGGATCTCACGATGCTATTGCTCGTTGATCTCTCGGCTTCGACGAGATCGGGTTCCGGAGTGATGACGGTGCATGACCTCATCGCCGAGGTTTCGAGCCTCTTTGTACTAGCGGGCGCTCGTCGCGACCGCGTTGGTGCAATCCTGTTCGATGATGATGTGCGATCGATGATCCCACCGCGCCTCGGCTGGCGTCATGGCTTGCGGATCGTTCGTGAGGTGCTTGGCTCGGCGCCCGCGGGTTGCGGTACGGCTGTTGCCAAGGCGATACGTTCGGCCGGACGCCTGCTTCATCGACGAGGCGTTGTTGTTCTTGTTGTTGATCGTGCGGCTGATCTGCCGCGACGCGAACTCGTGGCTCTTGCTGGCCGTCATGATGTTGTTGTTGTGCGGGTTGGCGATGTGCTGCTGCAAAAGGGCCGTTCCGGCGCGGCCATTCCAGTTATTGATGCGGAGAGCGGGCGTCGTGGAGTGCTCAGCGGCGCGCCAATGAGGTCAGTGATCAAGACGATTCCCGGGGTTGATATTGTTGAGTTGAGTACCGACAAGGACTACCTGCCGGCGGTTCAAAGCATGTTGGAGACCAGGGAGCGTCGTCGTGTCAGGTAGAGCGTCTTACGTTTTGTGGTTGATGTGCATCCTATTCGTGGTTTCCGCCATGTGCGCTGTAGCCGAAGCAGATGAGGCTTCGCTCGAAATGATGGCGCCGTCAAGTGCCATCAGTATTGGTGATCGAGTCGAAGTGAAGGTGCAGGCTCGAGGCGGTGAAGATCTCTTATGGGGCGATGTGCGGATATTGATCGAGACTGGCGGTCCGTGGGAGGTCATTGACGGTCCGCATGCGATCGCGGGAACTCAGCCGCCTGCCTGGAAAGTATCACTGGTCGCGATGGAAGTCGGTGAACTCTCGATGCCCGACTGTGCGGTAGATGTACGATCCTCAGACGGTAGCGAGAGCGAGGTTCGCGCTCAAGACGTGCCGACAATCACGGTGGCATCGGTATTGGTTGATGAGAACGAAACGGACCCTTCGCCTCTGAAGGATCCTGTCGGTGTGAGAGGCTTTCCATGGGAATGGGCGCCCCCGGTGTTGGTAGTTGTTGTGCCCCTGCTTCTTTTTGTTATCTGGTGGTGGCGGCGCCAACGCCGTGATGGCGACCTCGAGAGTCGAATTGAGCTATTGCCGCCTATTGAAGAGCTGATTGAAAATATCAAGGGTCTGCGAGCGCGTATCGGCCGGGATACGGCTGGTGGATGCTGCGACCAACTGGCCTACGGGGTTCGTCGTTATCTTGAGCGTCGCTCCGGAGAGCCGGCGATGGATATGACAACTTTTGAGTTGCGGCTGCTTGGTCGCAGGCTCGGGTGGCCCGATGGAGTTCAGCGCGGCGTACAGCGGGCGATGGATGTTGCTGATAGTGTTCGATTCGGCAGACGGCCCGCGAGCGAAACCCAGCTCATCTCCGTTCTCGATGTCACGATCGAGGCTGCTCGGCAACTCGAGACGCATCTAGTGCCGAAGGTTGATTCCAGCGACGAGGAGACTGGCCAATGATGCGCTTCGCTGCTCCTTATTGGTTCGGCCTTGTTGCTGTCGGTGTACTGGCCGCGATTCTGTGGTGGTGCCGTAGGCGATTTCAACGTTTCCCGTTTCCCCTCGGTGGTCGAGGCGGGCGGCCGACAATAGCGTTTACGGTGCTTGCTGGATTTTTGGCGGCTATGGCGTTCGTGCCGCTGGCGATG
>PJEL010002325.1_pt1 | contig 17713 bp, 15 predicted proteins | sample 1853271 | NCBI WGS metagenome assembly PJEL01 (sample SAMN08108733, study PRJNA415343) | Invertebrate metagenome, whole genome shotgun sequencing project. | host: Globobulimina | place: Sweden: Gullmar Fjord | collected 2015-08
ATACTGTTTTTTCTTTTCCTACCTCTTCATTGCTTTGCTGCCAACCAAGTTCACGAACCTGAGCCTTGGTAAGGTTTAAGTCTAGTCTTTCTATGTATCTGTTGAGTTCGTCATTGTGTGCTGAGCTAATCATGTTCTATCTCCCCTAATCATTTGATTGGTATTTTAGGGGAGCTCAGTGTTTGGTTAAATTAGATATTTTGTAACAAGCGTTTAGATAAATAGAACATGATAAATAGCAAAAAGCCTCCGTCGTGGAGACTTTGATTAAAAGTGGTTTAGTCCATGGCTATCGCTATGTTTAAGCCCAAAAACTAAGTCTATGTCGAAGCTCAAGTTTAAGACTGCGATGGGGATACAAACCGGGTTTTCGATTCGTTTAATTGGTCAAAGAGGCTAAAGAATCCTCTCACATCATCTTTGTGGTTAGTGCTCACGTCAGCGCTTTCTAGCATTTGATCTAAGCTCTTCTCCCCAACAAAGTACTCTGCCCAAGTGCGTTTAGATACGCTGATTTCAAGGTCAGCTTGGCGATTGTAGTCTTCGGTGTCTGAGATAAACTCAGCGACAGTGCTACGTACATGCAATCCCATTGTTGGGGCATCCGAGTCTTTTATCGTAATTGCCATCATTTGGTCTTCCCCATAGCTTGCGATTGGGTCTAGACGCACTCGAAATTGGCCCACCAACGTCTCGGCTGGGGATCCTATGATTGAATTAGCATCTGAAAACACCACGCTTGGTATTTGGACTTTTCCTTCTAATTCAAGAGCCTTGGTTAGATACCAAGATCGGGGGATTGATGCCTCTGTTTGGTAGCCCATTTGTCTTAATGTGTCTGCCAAAAGCTGTTTAGCTTCTTCATCGTTCGGGACAACACGGACTAAGTAGCCGCCTAGTTCTGCTGACCATGCGAGTTCATTGTTGGCAATAGTCTTGTTTAGCTCTTGTTTTACCGCGTCTACTCCCCCAAACCCTTCAATGATTTTCTTAGCTTGAAGATTCGGCTCAATACGGTTCAAGGTTTCAGCTTCACCGTTAAACCAACCAAGCGCATGGTAATAGATGTTTTTCGGATAATAAGAAAACTCACCATAAGTCATCTGGTTATGGGGTAATTCGGCGAGATCTTGTGGTAACTGAACCGAGTAGGTTAACTCTTCAGGTGTTTTACCTTGCAGAATCCCTCGAATAGTTTGGTCATAGAGGTACATAATTCCATCATAGTAACCGTTCAATGTGGTTTGGATCTCATCATGGCCACTGAGTGGTTCAGTGTGCGTGTTGATAAGATGTTCTGGATTTAAGTCTCTGATAAGGCGGATACCTTCAGCCCAGACTGTCGGATCACGATACACTGAACCTCTTAATGTGTAGAAGTTCGGGTAAGTTGGCCATAGGTGGTTGTTGAGTACCGTTTTGGACTCAGGCAGATAGACGATCACTTGATCGTCGGTATCACTATCAAAGTCGGTGTAGAAAACCATCTCGACACCATCAACCGTCATTGTTTGGCCTTGTGTTACAGGAGTATTTACTGGCACAAACCCTTGTGTTTTACCTATCGGTGTTGGTGATTTTGCGTCAGGCCCCTCAGCAGGCAGAAGCACCGAAAATTGCTCATAGGCACGGGCTGTTAGCGTTGGTGATAATTCAGGAATCGACGCACCTAAGCCGCCGCTTTCTAGAACGTTTTTGTTGATCTCTGGATGACCAATCACTTTGAGCTCGCCATCAAAGGCTTGTTGAATCGCTTGTGCACCAAATACATAATGAGAATGGCTATAAATGACGGTGTGGATCGGCTTTTCACTAATGTGTTTGCGTACTAATTCCAAGATCTCCGTTGCTTCTTCAATGTCGTCACCAGAGTCATAAATGATAAGGCCAGTTTCGCCCTCAATAACTGTTTTGTAGCCGAAATGATAGCCAGTGATTGCCCAAACTCCATCTGTTACTTGTTTGATGTACGCCTCTTCAGGCTGAGTCTTTGCTACGTTTTCTATCACCGAAGCATTCACTACTCCGCCATTGTTATACTTAGTCAGCACTACTTCACTGTCGTTATATACGTTTTGTGGAGAGGTAAACATCGTGTCTTGAGCGATGGCAGTTGCGCTTAATGAAGCTGTCAGAATGAATAGCTTGATTGATTTTGTTGTTGAATTAAGTTTCATTGGTTTTCTCATGGTTTAATACTGTCCGAATTAATTCTGATGACCGATACTAAATTTAATGTTCCTCTTACTATTTTATTTATTAAACTAGTAAGAAGTTAAATAAGTGATTGAGTGTTGTCTTTTTATATTGTTTAGCTATTTAAACGCATAACCAATATAAAGAAGAAAACTAAATAGCCTGTTAATACCATACTTGCTGGTAAGTATTTCATGTAAGCTCCTTATCTTTTCTTCATTTAATATCGCATTTGATTTTTAGACTTAGTAGGAATTAGAGAAATTCATTATTGCTACTTAGCTATAATCAAATTTGAATTTCTCTAATTCATAGTGCTAATGGGTTCGGACGTGAATAATAGCCTCAGTTCGCCAATCACGGCTTTTAGAATCATTACCGGAGTTACTATGAAAACCAAATCACTACGCACTGTTATTCCTGCATTGCTACTCAGCTTATCAAGCACAGCGGCGTTCGCTGGAATGGAACTGCAAGAGCGAAAGGTTCCGACCCCAGCAGGTATATCGACAGAGTTTGCTCAGTTATTTGAGAACAGAGTTATCTCACCGGCAATTCCTGTTCCTAACAACACGGCAGAGTGGTTGGCGTTACAAGCCCAATTCGATGCGCCAGGTATTAAGATTGCTCAACAAGCTCTAGAGCGCTTAGACGTTACTTATGAAGCTAAGCAGTTTGCCGGAGTCGATACGTTCTTTGTGACGCCGAAGAATATCGCCCCTGAATACAAAGATAAGTGGCTAGTACATATCCATGGTGGTGCATTTGTTTTCGGTGGGGGTGAATCAGCTTTACGAGAAGCTATTTGGGTTGCGAACGGGCTTGGTGCACAGGTGATCTCTGTTGACTATCGTCAACCGCCACTGCATCCATTCCCAGCGGCAATTGATGATGCAGTTGCAGTATGGAAAGAGCTAATAAAAACTCAATCACCAGAATCAACAGCGATTTTTGGCACATCCGCAGGCGGTAACTTAACGTTAGCAACGACACTTAAACTGCAAGAGCTCGATCTTCCCGCACCTGGCGCATTGTTTGTTGGGACCCCTTCCGTCGACCTTAAAGAGACATCGGATTCATGGTTAACGATGCAAGGCTTAGACCCTCTAGGTCAGCGAGAAGGGCTGATTGAGGGCACTTTCGATGTCTATGCTGGTGGAGAAGCGCTTGATAATCCTCTTATTTCACCAATATACGCTGATATTGATGAATTCCCACCAACGATATTCATTTCAGGTACTCGAGATCTCTTGTTAAGTGATACGGTTCGTATGCATCGATTATTACGTAGTGCAGACGTAGAAACTGACCTGCATATATATGATGGCCAATCTCATGGTGATTATATGAGTGGTATCTTAATCGATATGCCAGAGTCTGAAGATGCTATTAATGAGTTAGGCCAGTTCTTTAATAAACATATCAACTAGTTTATTTCAGCAAGCTAATATTGAATCACACGGATGTGAATTTTTATTTGGAGGATATAATGACAACGTTATTCACTTCACTTTTAAAATGTATATCCACGTTACTACAAGCTAATTATCATTACTCTCAACATCAATCTGTCATGGATCATTCTTATTCGCTAGCCCCTATGTTTTCATTGGAACAAAGTGATGACGGGAGATCGTTGTGATAAGACGTTTTTATTCGATGTTAGTAGCCGTTTTTCTAACCATACCCTTATGTCTAACCATACCTAATGCGCTAGCCATGCCAAGTATTGCTTTGGAGCTCGCCGACACGTCGAGCCCCAAACATACTCTTTCGAGCTTCATCAGGGATTCGAGTGTGGTTATCGAGCATTGGAAAAATGAAACACTGCATCTTAAAGAAGCGCAGCATGCTTATTCACAAGTGATCCGAACCATGGATTTGTCTATGGTTCCGAATCGAAGCCGAACAGTTGTCGTGATGGAGAAAATAATTCTTCTTCGTGAGTTGTTGGATCGAATTGATCAAGGTACTCATCAGCTAGTGCCAAATGTCGAGCAAATAAGGGGAGAAGATATTGATCACTGGCGTTTAGGCAATACTGAGATCGTATTGTCTCGCCAAACTCTAGGCGATCGAACCGATCAGTTCCTATTTAGTTCTAACACCATTCAAAGCCTTTCTCGGTGGTATAGAACGATGTCAGTCCTTCCGTACTATGCCAAAGCTCGTCCAGACTATTATCAGGAATTTCTGATTAGCCCCGGACCTATGTTCTCTAAGCAATTTGTTCTTTCTTTACCTTCATCTTTTAATCAACTTTATGGGCCGCTTCCTTTATGGCAATGGCTTGCACTCACTGGCGTTTTGTCACTATGTAAGATAATGATAAGAATTAGCTTTTTGCTTGGTGAACGCTGGAATCGTCGCTGGGAAGGAAAAGGCTTGAAATGGCGGGCAGGTCGACTGTTGTCGCTAGTGGGCGTGGTGAATTTGCTGTTTTTAGCAAGATGGGTGATTGATGATGGGATATGGATTACAGGTGGTGTTTATCAGCTGTTCACCACCTTCTTCTTACTGGCTCAGTTCTTCTTCGTCTCATGGCTTATTATGGCCATTTTCAATTATTTCGCTGATATTTATGTATTCAAAAAGCACAATGGAAAGCACGTAGATTCGTCACTGATTACCGTATTAGCACGTATATTTGGCGGGTTGACGATCGCGATTCTTGGCATTTATGTCATCGAATTTATGGGGTTCTCAATCTCCCCAATATTGGCAGGTTTGGGTGTGGGTGGCTTAGCGGTTGCACTGGCCATTCGCCCTATATTGGAGAACGTAATCAACGGATTAACGCTTTATGCTGACGGGGGCGTAAAGATTGGTGAGTTTTGTCGTTATGGAGACAAACTAGGAACCATTGAGAGTATTGGTTTGCGTTCGACTCGAGTCCGGACGCTAGAGCGCTCTTTAATTACCATTCCTAACTCTGAATTTGCCAACATGGAAATTGATAACTTGGAGCGACGTGATAAGCGACGCATGGATCATGTGTTGAGATTGCGTTCCGAAACCACCCTTGAGCAATTACGCGTACTGATCGTTAATCTGCGCCGGCTGTTGCTACAACATCCAATCATCGAAGAAGATCCAGTTCGAGTGAGGCTCATGGGGGTTGGGGAATACTCCATCAATATTAATCTGATGGCTTACATTAGCTGTCGTGACCATGAAGAGTTCATGGCTGTCCAAGAGGATATTTTGTTTTCTGTATTGACCCAAGTCGAGAGCATTGGTGCGAAGATAGCTCACTCTACGCAATATCAACTTGTGGATGTAAATGCCAATGACAATGAGGAACAGAAACGAAAAGCCGAACAGGTTGTTGCGCAGTGGCATGAAGAGCAAGCCTTCCCATTTCCTGATTTCAGCTTTGAATATAAGTACGAAATTAAAAATACCATCATGTATCCGGCGGCAACCTCTGCTGTGCGCCCACCTTCTGCTTAAAGCAGCCTCATACACGATTAACCTAAAGACACCTTGCCCCTAAAGACAACGTGCCCATAAAGCGACCTATATATCGCTTTAGGGGTCAGAGCTTATCGTTAATAGTTTTTTAATTGAGGCCAGAAATCCCGCTCGCTATCGACCGTCAGGTTGAACAATACTATCAAAGTAGCTCTGCATGGTTTGATGCAATAGTTGGTGAAGTGGGAAGCCTCGTTTGGATTGCAGGTAGCCGCCCTCTACACCAATTTGGCGCATTTCTTTTGGTAAATTAGGTAATGGGTAACAGCGGAGTTCCGAATCATCTTCCGTCATAAAACTGCTGCCAAAAGAGAAGGCATCCGAATTTCTGAGCTTGCTTCGTAATACTGTGAGGCTATGCGTCGCCAGCACAATATTCGCGTTGTAGCCTTTTGATATATAGAGGTCTTCAATCGGAGCACGCTTGGTGTTAATGCCATCAATTAAGATTCTTGTTATTGGTAGGTGATGAATATCTTCCCATTCACTGCTTTTACTTAACACCGGGTGATCTTTACGCGCAATTAGGCTCAATTTTACTTCGGTGAGCTTATGTTGGTAGATATCTTGAGGTAATGGAATGCCTGAAAGTTGTAGTAAATAATCGACTTGTCCATTCAGTACTTCTACCAAGCTTTTATCTTGCCAGTAGACCAATTTAAAGCTCGCTTGTGGTAAAGCTTCTTGTAGAACCTTAAAAACCCCGTCGCCATACAGTTCAAGTAGAAATATGTTTAATGCAATAGTGACTTCGCCGGTAAATATTTTAGGGTCAAAGTTGTGGTAGGACTCAACCACTTTTATCAAAGGGGAGTACATTTCATCGGCCGCTTCGGCGAGTTTCTCTGCCAATTCTGAAGGCTCGACGCCGTGTGCTTTACGAAGAAAAAGCTGGTCGCCAAAAGTTTCTCTTAACTTCGCCATCCCTCTGCTGACACTGGTTTGCGATATACCAAGCTTGTCTGCTGCTGCATGGGTATTACGAGTTTCAACAACCGCTTTAAGTAACTTGAGCAGATTTAGGTCTAAGTCTTGAAGTTCTTTCATGGGTTACCTTTTCGTAATGAAGTTCGAAAGCGTAACCTAAGAATAAGGGAAATTAGCCTTTGTTCAATAGCTTAAGAACGATATGTGTTAAAGAATGTTTGATACGGTTCGCAGCAATGCGCTGTGAGCAGAAGTTAGCTTTCAACGAAAGGCGTTCTAAATATCTTGAGTAAGTAAAAGGAGGGCTAGCAACATCCGTGTTACTAAAGGTGCTTAGGGCTTGATGTGATACAAGAGCTTCGAGTTAGAGTACTCGTTTTAGGTAGAGTCAAGGGCATTATAGTGAATGAGTGTAGCTACAGCGCATAGGTGTAGTGGATGCCCACCTTGTTGTCGGTTTCATCGTAGATACTATACTTAAATGAAATATTTTGGTTATCTGCGATTTGGTATGAAAAATTACCTTCCCAGTCTAATGTGTTGATTTTAAGTGTTTTGTCACTCAAGGACGTCGTGTAGATAGGTGCTATCATCATAGAGACTTGCTCTGTAATGGTAACGACACCGTACAATTGCGCCATAGCAATAGGTACGTCTTTATTAAGGTTATCGCTGGATATGACACCCGCGCCAAGAGTCGGTGCAATCAGTAATCGTTCATGCAGCGGCAGGACTTGCATCGCGTTCAATACGAAAGTGTGTGTGTCATGTCGGTCATCATATAAATAGTCTCCCATAACGCCACTACCGAAATTGGTGCTCAGTGCCGCGGCTCTGACTCTGTATGTGTCAAAACTGTTTAGAGACTGAGCAAAAATCAATCCCGCCCAATCGTCATTGATTGCTCTAGCATATCCAAATCCGGCATCAAGGCCTTCATTGCTGTACCCTAATTGAAGGGAGCTATAAGCGGCAGTCGGGTCGGTGAAATCAATGGGTGTTGTTTCAATGGTCGCTTCTGTAAACTCTTCTACCGCGGACTCAAAATCAATTGTGTTTTCATCAGCAATGGAATAAGCGCTGATAATACAGCTCAGTAATATTAGTTTAGCTTTCAAAGTGGCTCACTTATTTAAATATTTTAAAATTAGGTATTAAAAAATGAGCTGCCTATTACCGGCAGCTCTAATGATTTAGAATGAATGTTTAAAAGAGAATAATGAAAGGTTATTACCATCATCATATTGATAGCTATAGACGAGCGCGCTTGTGCTATTTAATTGATAACCAAGTTCTGCCGTGTAATCCCAATCTCTAAGCGTCGATTGGTTGCCATTCTTTTCTTTCACTTTACCTAAGCTGTAAGTGTATTCCGGTGTGAATCCTACCCACATGCTTGGGTTCAGGTTGTAAGTCATATCAAGTGATGCACTGGTGTAGTAAACACTGCTGCTCATCTGTTGATGCTTCAGGTTGCCAAGCGTTACTTGAGGTACAACAGAAAACTGTTCGTTAACCGTATTGGCCTTGTAGAGACTGAAGCTATAGTCATTCGCGCGCAAATTATCGGATTGGAAGTTGGTATCATGTTCATACTCAAAAACAAGCCCTAAGCCATCGCTTCTTTGAAAATCAAATCCCAATTCGTGGTTATCAAAATTGTCGTCACTGCTATATGAACTTAGCAAACTCCAATCGTTATTTAGTGACTTGGCATATTGAAGACCAATATCAAAATCGTTGCTGCCGTAACCAATATCAAACCCCGAATAATGTTGTTTAGAGTCAGAGAAATCAACATTGTTATTTGCAAGGACTAAAGGTGAAGAAATAAGTGATGCAATTAATAGAGATGTTTTAGTTAGTTTCATAAATATAAATCCAAGTTGTGTTTGTTTATGCCGCTATTTTATTTACTGACCGGGGAATAGACTATGAATTACAGCGATTCATATTTGCTAAACGTATATACCCAAGCACCTTGAGGTTACTTGGGTATAGACATAAAAAAGCCCCAACCAAAAATGGCTGAGGCTCAAAATTGGGCTGTTTGTTTACTTATAAGAGTTCATTGATCTCAAGAACGATCTCTTGAATCCCGAGAGTGAAAAACTGAACTCCCATACAGATCAATAGGAAGCCCATAATTCGGGTAAATGCATTGATGCCATTTTGACCAAGCGCCTTGAGCAGAGGGTACGCCATGGTTAATGTGAAGGTCGCAATAAGTGCAACGAGAGCAAGCCCTGCGACTACACCACCATAGACGCTAGTCATACTTGTGTGGTTTTCATAAGTAGCAATTTGAGCGGCCAGGCTGATGATCATCGCCATAGAACCAGGGCCACACAGTGAAGGAATGGTTAAAGGTACTAGTGCTATTGAATCTTGCCCAGAGGGGGCGGCTCCATTGTCGGGGCGAGGAAACAGCATATTGAAACCAATCGCGACAATGATGATGCCACCACCTAAACGCAAGCTCGGTATTGAAATACTGAAGAGTTCGAGTACCGATGCACCAATGAAGAAGGTGATGCACAAGGCTATGAAAAGATAGACTCCAGTCGTTTTGGCTTGCGACACAATATAGCTCTTATCTCGTCCTTTACTCAAACCGAGTAAAACCGTTGCTGCTGCGGGTGGGTTCATGATGGGTAATAGGCCAAGAACCGTGAGTGTCATATAGGTGAACAATGTTTCTAAATGCATAAGAATCCCCATTTTGTGGTGGAAGAAAAAGTTAAATCACAGTAAAAAAGCGTGTGCTAGATACAGAACACTGAAGAACGAAATTGCGTCGGTTAAGGTTGTCAGCATTGGGCTTGATAGCATGGCTGGGTCGAAGTTGAGCCGTTTTAGTAGCAAGGGCAATGTACCTCCAATCACGACGGCAAGAGTGGAAGAAAGTGTGTAAGCAATGGCGATAACCAATGGCAATCCAGAGTGCTCCCCGCCAAGCGTGAACAGCGTAAGCAGAGCCAGAACACCACCAATTAGTATTCCATTGATCGCGCCGATTGGAATCTCTTTCGCGACCACATACAGCAGGTCTTTGGCTGAGATCTGGCCCATCGATAATTCACGTATCGACACTGCAACGGATTGATTCCCAGCCGCACCAGAAAGATTGGCGACAAGCGGCAACACGGCCGCTAAGACGGCAATTTGTTCAATGATGGGTTCGTAAATAGCAATGATTGAAATCGCGGCATAACTTAAGGCGACTGAAGGCAATAAAAAGGCGAGTCGACGTAGGTTACGTTTTAGTACTGGCATGGTGCGAGACTCATCACCTCCAAATACACCGGATTGCTCCAGCATTTGCTGCTTCGAACGTTGGTATAAGGCTTCATTGAGATGTTTAAAACCGACGATGCCTATTTGGAAACCTTGTTCATCAACGATGGGAACAACGGGGTGTAAAGTGGTGTCCAGCGTACTTTTAATCGTATTTAGATCCGTGTCAGGGCTGATAACGGGCACTGTGGTATCTATGTATTCCCTTAATGACGTGCCACGTGGCAGCAGCAGTACATCACGGATCTTCAGCCCGCCTAAATAGCTGCCTTCAGTGTCATGTAAGTAAACGTAGCGCCACTCTAGTCGATCTAAGTTGTGTTCTTCTGCGCTTAATATTGCGCTCAAACTGTCGATGGTAGCGTCTGCTGCCAGTTTGAGGACTTCGCTTTTACAAATCCCTCCGGCAGAGTCTTGTGGGTAGATCAAGGCTGCACGCTCTTCGTCTTTCCATGTTGAAGGTAGGGCTTGCCTGAGCTGTTTTTGTAGGTCGCTTGGCAGCTCATTGAGTAGCAACCGGCGGTCTGCGGAATGCAAATATTGAAATAGCACTATGGTGCTACTTTCAGATAGTTGACTGATCAGCCATAGAAGCTCGGAATCAGATAAGTGATCAAGTAAGTTGGCAGCAAGGCTTGGGTTTACTTCGCTTAATAGAGTCCAAGTGGCGATACGTTGCTGGTCAGAGAGCTTCCTTAATACTGATGGCAGTTCGACGGGTTCAGCTTCTAGAAGCGTTTGATTCAGTCGTTTAGCCTTTCTTAGAGTTAGACACTCCAGTATTTTGAGGTACAGCTTTTCCGCCCCTTCTGATGAAAAAGCTAATGTGATTAATGTCATATGTTAGACCTTTGACAATAAGTGAGAATACAATTGAAGCGATTTTTATTCGGATGTTTGTGGTTGTCGCTTCTTGGTCGCAAGCCGAATAAAGAGGGCGATAAATGCAGTAACCATCAGGATTAAACTGCCCATTAAGAACCACTTTGTAATCAACTCTTGATATTGAGAGACGAATGGGTGTCGCATGATCCACTTTCCTATCAGCAATAAACTAAAGACCCATGTAATCGAGCTAGTGAAGCTAACAATCAGCGTTCTTATTGCGCTGAGTTGTGCAACGCCCATCAACATTGGGGTCAGTACGCGAACAAATGGGACAAACCGCGAAACGAACAGGGACAAAAACCCGAATCGGTTTAATAGTTTTTTTGCCTTGGGTAACGATTCATCTGGCAGCGTTTGTTCAGCTTTACGCATGAACGGAGTATTGTGCAGCCAGCGCCCTTGAAGGTAGGCAATGATACTGCCCAAAAAAGAGGCACTGGTTAGAAGCATTAGAGCACTTGAAAAATCAATCGCGCCCAAACCAACCATGCCCCCGACAAACAGCACTAGGCCGTCACCGGGTAGTGGTAAGAAAACAAAACTCGACTCAAGAAAAAGCACGACACCAAGCAAAAGCAATAAAACGTGCAGTGAATTCAATTCAAGTAAGGCATCAAAGTCTTGCAGCCAAATCGCGGAAATAATCTCTTGCATGGAAACTCCAAGTTAACGTGGGTTCTGGCTGTTGATAGCCGGAGCCCACAATGCGTTTTAATCAAACATCAAGATGATGTAGGCAAAGAACAGGATGAGGTGGGTTGCACCATTGAGCGAGTTAGTTCTCCCGCTGCTAAAGCTCACGCTTGTCATTAATAGCGTTGCACCTAATAACACCATTTCTGCAGGGGCGAGGCCGAGTTGGATGGGTTCGTTCATTACCCCTGAAATCAGCAGAACAGCAGGAACGGTAAGTGCAATAGTGGCGAGAACTGAGCCAAAGAAGAGGTTCATCGCACGCTGTAATTGATTGGTCACGGCGGCTTTAACGGCACCAACCGCTTCAGGTGCGAGAATAATCAAGGCAACAATCAAACCACCTAGAGCCGCAGGTGCGCCCATTTCCGTGATGCCATCGTTAATTGGAATCGCGAGGCTTTTTGCTAACAAAATCACCACCATCAAATAGCTCACCAGCATAATCGTGTGGAATATATTGCTGTGCAGAGGGCCGTGATGTTCGTGATGATCTTCATTATCACCATCAATGAAGTAGTCGGTATGGCTGCGTGTTTGGATGAACAGGAATACGGCATACAAGGCGATCGAAGCGAGCACTAATGTCCAAGTTAGGCTGGTCGACATGTTACCCAGTGAATCCATGCTGGTGAAATTAGGCAGTACCAAGCACAGTAATGAGAGTGGAATAATGGCCACCAAGTACGCTTTTATTCCATCAAGGTTGTAGGTTTGGGTATGGTATTTCATCCCACCGATTAACAAGGTGATACCGACAAAGCCATTAAGCACCGCCATCACGACAGCAAACATGGTGTCACGCGCTAGGAAGGGATTCGATTCTCCAGTCAGCATAACGGACGAGACCATAATGACTTCGAGCAAGACAACAGACAGCGTTAATATAAGAGTACCGTATGGGTCGCCAAGCTTGATCGCCAGTGCATCTGAGTGGCGAACAACCGAAAAAATGGCGCTCATCACCGCGTAAAACAGCACCGCAGTAATCATTATGTAGGCGAGCTGAGACAGCTCTCCTGTGAGTAAGTTGTCGCCGATCAGTTTGAAAAATAGAACGGCAACGATGCCAAGTGGCAGTTTGTATTCTTGTTTGAGTACGTTGAGCATGTTGAGCCTTTATTGAGTAACCGAAGGCTCGCTAATGTCCTTTAACGAGAGTAAATCGGGTGAATACTGCAATTTCCTGTGCAGCAAACGGTTCGTTTCAAGTTATGCGTTTAAGCTTTTGCATCTAAAACGATATCTACAAAGCTATGCGTCTAACCATGTTGCTAACTTAAGGTGAACCGATGATTCAGACTATGAATTAGAGAAATTCTTTGTTGCTATCAGACGACCGACATTCGCCTAATAGCGTGCTAAGTAAGCAGTAAGCAGTAAGCAGTAAGCAGTAAGCGCAGTAAGTAAAAGCTAAGGCATGCTTTCAAGGGATTCAGTTTCTTCCGGTTTATAGTGGGTTGGTTTCAAGCCCACACGAGTTGGCAAGAGTGTGCCAATAGAGATAGAAGACCATGTCCCACTTAAAATCCCGACACACAGTGCAATGGCGAAACCTTCTAGTGCGCTCCCTCCTAACAACCACAATGCTGAGACTGTGACTAAGGTGGTGCCTGATGTGACAAGCGTTCGTGACAACGTTGACACGATGGACTGATCGAGAAGGGCATCGGTTTCACCGTCTGGCTTCGCACGAAATACCTCACGGATTCGATCTGAAATGATGATCGAGTCATTCAGGGAGTAGCCCATCACTGCCAGTAAAGCGGCCAACACGGTTAGGTTGAATTCAATTTGAGTCACCGCAAAGAGCCCTAGCACAATAACAATGTCGTAAATCAACGCCGCAATTGAACCTAGCGCTAATCGCCATTCAAATCGGTAGCTCAAGTACAGCAAGGTAAGAACGAAACAAGCCAAAATCGCTAAGCCGCCTTGTTCGACCATTTCTAACCCAACCTGAGGGCCAATTACGCTGCTGTTAGCAATGTGAAAATTGCTGTCTATTGGCGACAGTGCTTGGTTAAGTGCGTCTCGCAAATCGAGGTCTGTATCATTGAAACGCAGTTGCCAATTTCCTTCACTGCCTGCCGCCGTCACTTGAACATCTTGGCTCAGTGCTGAGTCGAGGTGAGATTTGAGCTGAACTTGAGTTACGTTTGGTTTTGTTTGAATATCGGCGACAACACCTCCCGTAAAGTCGAGTCCCCAATTGAACCCCCTTGCAACGATTGATGTAATGGAAAGCGTCAAAAGAATCAGAGATATCATCGTCATCAATTGACGTATTTTGGTGACGTTAATTGATTTGGTCATTACAGTTTCACCTCATGTGAGGTGTCTCTTCCCCACAAATAATTGATAAGAATTCGAGACGCAAATACGCCGGTAAATAAGCTAGTCAGTAGGCCTAATCCGAGTGTGATAGCAAAGCCTTGAATTGGGCCGTTACCTATTGCATACAAAGCGATGGCAACGATCATAGTGGTGAGGTTGGCATCGAAAATTGAAGAGAATGCACTATCGAACCCTCGATCTATGGCTTGGGAAAAGTTTCTGCCTTCTCGCATTTTGTCTTTGATGCGTTCAAAGATAAGCACGTTGGTATCGACAGCCATCCCCACGGTTAGCACGAGCCCAGCAATGCCCGGAAGCGTTAGCACAGCGCCAGGAATGAGCGCCAATAGGCCAAACAGACACACTAAGTTGATAGTCAGTGCAGCATTCGCAACCCAGCCAAGGCGTCGATACCAACAAGCGATAAATACCAATGTAAAACCAAGCCCCAAGGCGAGTGCAGCAAAGCCATTTTTGACGTTTTCAGCACCAAGAGTTGGCCCGATTGTGCGTTCTTCAACAATGGTAACAGGAGCGGTGAGTGAGCCAGCTCTCAATAGAAGAGCAAGGTTTTGAGCGTCTGCCATTGACCCCGCGCCAGTGATGCGAAAGCGGTTACCCAGCGTTGATTGAATTGTCGCTACGCTGATAACTTCGCTTTGCTCGATGGATTGTCCTGTCTCTGATTGACTGTATTCACTGTACAGAGTCGCCATCGGGTTTCCGATATTGCTGCGCGAGTGATTGGTCATCAGCCGCCCCCCCGTGCTATCAAGAGTGATGTTAACTTCGGGTGTTCCCAATTCTCCTAGGCTGGCGCGTGCATCGATAATATGCTCGCCCCCTAAGATACTGTTTCTATGCAGAATGACAGGTCTACCATCTTGGTCATTGATGGATTTTGTTCGTGCGCTGACATTAGGCTCCACATGGTAAAACGCTAACGATGCAGTGGCGCCGATAATGTTTTTTGCGGATGTCGGGTCTTGTACTCCTGGCAGTTCGATGCGAATTCGATTTTCACCTTGGCGTTGGACTGCGGCTTCTGTGATCCCTAGCTCTTCTATGCGGCCTCGCATTGTTTGAAGATTTTGTGTCACGGTCAGAGTTCGAATCGCGCGTTTCTCTTCCTCATCCATTGAGATCATTAAGCGCTCACCAGATTGGCTCAGAGTCCAATTTGGATACTGTGTTCTTAAGTGGGTTCGAATATCGCCAAGTAATGCTTCGTTATATCGAGCAATGACTACCTCACCGCTTTCTACACGACCGCGTACACGAAACTCCTGACGAAGGTCGTCGATCACTGATTGCGCGTGAGCATTAAAGACAGGGACTAGGTCAACGTCTAACAGAAATTGCACACCACCGCGCAGATCTAATCCAAACTTAATCGGCTGAAAGCCCAGCGAGGTTAGCCAAGAAGGAGCTGAAGGTTCGAGCGTGAGGGCAACGGTCTCCGATGATTGGATAAAATCGGACATCAAAGCTTGTGCGGGGGCTTGTTGCCCGCTTGAAGCAAACGTCACAACTAACCTATCGTTGTTTTCGCTAACACTGTGAACATCAATGCTATTGTCCACAAGATAACGATATACATCATCAGCGTGTGTCGAATGCGTTTGGTTTGAAATGTGCAAAGCTTCACGTTCACCAAATGCAGAGGGTAGGGCACTGAGAAGCATCAGTACTACAGACAACACGAGAACGATGACCTTCCATTTAGCTGAATAATTTATGGGTGCGATTGAGCGCTTTAACTTCATTTTGGTTGCATCTTATTGATTAACGCATACGTAAATAGCACCAAGCTTATTTATTAAATAAGCACCAGTATTAATCATGTATGAGTTGAAACTAAGGGATCCTAAAGGTTATCGATGGCGCTTTCGGTTTTATCGATAAACCTAACTGTTGGTTACCGAGCTATCTTAGTTTCTTGATTCAATAGAACTATGGGTTAGAGAAATTCATATTTGGTTTGCTCGACTTTGCATATATGAATTTCTCTAATTCCTCGCAGAGATTCGATTTATTTAAAACAATGTAATCTGAATTAATGATTGAGGATAAATCTACGTGGATTGCACAATATATTTAAACGATCGCAAATATAGAGTTTGCGATATTGGTGAAGGGAGATGCACTCTAGTGCTTAGTTACGCAGAAGGTATAGAGTCATTGCATGAGCATTTTAGCCACCAGTTTCTTGAGATAGAAAGAATGATAGTCATCGATATATCAACATGTTGGAGTGGAGAAATCGACACACTGTGCGAAAAGGATCGCTGTGAATTAATCGGAGATGTTCGGTTATTAACTGATATCTATTGGCTCGATGATTTTGAAATTAAAACAGATAAAGGACAAGAAATATTCCAAGGGATTTCTGCACTAGCGCTATCTACTGAATAGAAAACCTATTGATATGTTTGTCTACGGCGTTGATTTTTAAGTTGCTCTAGTTTGTTGGGGAGTGACAAACTAGAGCAACTTGTCTTGGCATAAAATTAGCTTCGAAAGCTGAATACTAGTCATCAATAATTAACGTGAGGTATTGAAAAGCATCAGGAAGCACCTTTTGTAAATAAACCGATTGCATATGGATATTGTTTTGTAGAATATTAGGGCACTCATTAATGATGGGTCATTAAAACAATAACAAGGATACTTAAAACAATGAAAATGCGTTTAAATCTAAGCCTTTTCCTAATTTCTACAGCTCTTAGTCCAGTTGCGCTAGCTGATATTACATACCCTGATGGCTACTACCTCGAAGTTGAAGGACTCAACGGAAATGCGTTAAAAGATATGCTCGGTGTGATTGCTGCTCGTGGGCAAAAGCAATTAACGTACACTCAAGTTTGGTCTGCATTGAAAGACACCAACGAAGACCCGAACAATCCGAACAACGTGATTCTGTATTACAGCGGCCGTTCACAATCCAAAGACTTTACCTCATCGGGTAACAACGACAAAAATGCTTGGAATCGTGAGCACCTTTGGCCTAAATCTTTTGGTTTTAAGCGCAAAGATCAATGGGGCTATACCGATATCCACCACCTACAGCCAACAGATGCCGAGATTAACTCCATCCGTTCAAATAAAGACTTTGATTTTGGCGGTTCGCCATTGAAAAAGTCGCCACTGAACAAAACGGATTACGACAGCTTTGAACCTCGTGATGCAGTGAAAGGTGATACCGCACGTTCAATTTTCTACATGGCTGTGCGCTATGAGGGCAACAACGCAAACATGCCTGACTTGTATCTGGTTGATGATACTTCGAGTACGTCAGGTAAACCTAAAGTTGGAAAGCTATGTACGTTGTTTCAATGGCATAACGCTGACCCAGTAGACAACTGGGAACGTCAACGCCACGAGAAAGCCGTGCAGTGGCAAGGTAACCGCAACCCGTTCATTGATAACCCAAGCTGGGTAAACGATATTTATGGCAGCCGATGTAACGGTTGATTTTATTCTTATTCGTCTGTTAAAAATTAAAAATTAAAGCTTCTCATTTCAGAAATATGCTGTTGGCTTAATACCCAGTCAATTCCATATAGCCAGCTCCGGAATGAGAACCTTTAATCACGATTGGCCCCTCCCAATAGGGAACCGACAGCGGCATTTTTGCATTTGGATTGAGTGCCGAGACGGTCAGTTCGATTTGTTGAGTTGGAATTGAAATTTGCCATTCTGTTGGATAATCGCGTCCTTCAATTTCTGTTTGATTAATAGCAGTTAAGCTGATGTCTTGCTGTGAAATCGTGATGCCAGATCCATCTTGATTCATCAACCTCGCATGGGAATAACTGGCTTTGCCTGTTGTTGAGTTTCGAAGTTGAAATACCACCAAGCTGGTTTCATCACTCAGCCTTAGCGCAAACCAATCCCAACC
>PJEL010002328.1_pt1 | contig 17696 bp, 18 predicted proteins | sample 1853271 | NCBI WGS metagenome assembly PJEL01 (sample SAMN08108733, study PRJNA415343) | Invertebrate metagenome, whole genome shotgun sequencing project. | host: Globobulimina | place: Sweden: Gullmar Fjord | collected 2015-08
TTACCCCATATGGGGTAACAATATGCATACCCTATACGAATAATGGTACCCTAATATCAGGTACTGCCTACTAGGTAGGTATATAATTACATGACCAGTATGTATGGTTGGGTTTCGTAGTATCATAAAAGAGGCACACACAATACAGTTGGTGTATCAGAACAACTCGTCGCTGTTTTTGTTCTTCATGTACCCACCAAAATTGTCCAATTTTCTACCAAATGAATACGTATCATCAAGTTTTGGCTTTGGAGGACCCCATCCTGGCAAATCCATCGGTGGAGGAAGAACACTACTTCCACTAGTATTTGGGGAATCCTCCCGTGTGCCAAACTCCCAGCCATCATGTGTTGTCACAACACTCGGAGGAGGAGGCGTCGATGGTCTATCTTCACCGATATTTTTATTCCTGTCAAACACTGTCTCCCATGTCTCTGAGACTTTCTTCTTTCCTCGACCCTTCTTTGTCCCATTGACAAATACATCTTCTTCAAAAGGCTCACTCGCAGTGTGACTAGAAGCAGGAGTGGCAACATGTTCCGAATTCTTCCTTCCAATATGATCGACAGATGCTGTTCGTGAGCTTACTGTTGTAGAAGGCCCAGCAGATGCCAATCCCCCGAGCATAACCCGACGAAACTCATCCATATCTCTAATAGAAATATTCCTAACACGGCACATATTCAACACCAAGTCATGTCGTTCATCAGGACTCGTTTGCCAATTTCCACTGGGATACAACGATACGATATTAACATCTACAAAGTGTAGAATATCCGCTTTTCCTTGGAGAAGCTTTTGGGTAAATCCCCTTTCATTCACCCTTGCATCAATGTCCTTTCCACACAATTTGACCAATACTTTTCCCACGGCTTTCAAATCTTCCAAGTCCGAAGATGCTAAACGTACACTAAATATCACAGAGCAAATCGCTTGATGCGCTACATTTGGTATATCCGAAGGCTTTGCCACATGCTTACCAAAATGCTCTCGCACACTAAGAAGGTACGTACGCAACAATCTGTACCACTTTTCTTTCGACATGCTCGTCAGCAATGTATCTGCAAGCGGTTTCGCCTCTCCATAATCACCTTTCAGCATACATGACTTGATAAGCTTTTGGTATTGAATGCAGGTAGCCTTCAATTCTGGGTGTGTCACCTGTTCAATCCTACTGCAGCATAAAAGAGTCTTTGATCGCCTACAAGAAGAAATAGTCCGTCAGTACGTGTCTCATCACATCACATCCAAGACATCCTATGTCACGTACACTTCTTTCACATGCTTTGCAGTAGCATTCTTAAACAGGCTATCAAACATGCTTTTCAAAGTCCGACAGAGACTGTCCAACGCGTCAACACCGTCCAGTTACTGTATCAAATCTCAGGCAGAAATCAGAACGTATATATGATGTAATGTACGCAATTGAATCGCTCTCCTATGCTACTCTACGTATGTTAAGAAAGAGTCGGGGAGAAGGAGAAAAAGCAATGTACCTCCACCCTTGTTGGTACAACAGAAAAGTCAGCGATGTGACCTCCAACCACGTCAATTGCGTTTTCAATTTGAATATAAAAGAATATTCATATACATTTCACGGCTCTATGGGCATCTTTACGACATGACCTGTGACAGACTCCAGGAGCCCTTGTTCAAGATGGTAACTACGGATTCTACAGGAGTTGACCATCCATTCCACTCGTATTTCTACTTCTACCGCAGCCCTCTGTCATCAGAAACACTCCTATTCGGCATATATATGTACATCATGAGGTCCAAGACGAACATGTGATATATCTCTGGTTCTATTCCTATGCATAGGATGCATGTGGATGTATGGTACCTGCAGGTAACCAAAAATACCATTAAAGATCCTGTAAAAGCTACTCTCCAGATTCTACCATTCAAACATCTTGTGATGGTGCAACATATAGAATGGATTTTCATATAGATAGCTTCGTACCTACGTACGTTGAATAAGAATATCACAGGTGGGTGTGCTCCAAGTACGCTCAAGCTTATTTTTACAAGATTGCATGCACAACGAACTACGGTACCTAAATATGAATGAATAAGACTAGTAGAATAAGATCTGCCTTACCATGATGAACCTTGATGGAGTAGGTGGCGCGAAGGTGCATGGGATCAACGTATCACACTCTATCGTTGAATTCGATGACGTAGGGTTGACGTGGTATGTCTTCTTGGTGTATCTATACTATCCATATATGGTTACTAGATTGTATTGTATGGTACGTATGCAGGGGTGATGGAAGGGTTGTGGGTGGCCTGGACCAGCATACGAAGGAAAAGATGGATAAAACTGGAAAGAGGAGAAGAATGGAACAAGGGACAACGTTGCTTTTTGAATGTATGGTGGTGGATGGTGGTGGATATAGTGTGATTCGAAGTCCTAGAGATGAGGCGTATGATGAAGAAATAGAGGACGAGCTGGACGCTGAGCTGGAACAGATGGCAATGATGGGACTGCCTGTGCAGTTTGGTGCGGAGCAGAGACTGAGGACGGCAGAGATGCACAGAGAACAGGACCAAGCGCATCGAGTCGTCACAAATGCACGGAGAGAGTCCACTGGTCTACACGATATTGGAAAGAATGAATCATGTGCAATGTCTCATGTACGTTTTGATGATCAGGATGGTAGGATACACATAGCACCGCAAGCGAACAAAAACATGGTGAAAGAACAGAAAAAGCAAAGGCGGCGACGGCTTCCTTGTATCGGTCCTGACGGTATCCATGATCATCGTATTCTTCAAAAGTACTGGCTACAGAGATATAGTATATTTTCTTTATTTGATAATGGCATCATGATGGATGAGGAAGGCTGGTATTCAGCCACTCCAGAGATTATTGCATGGCACCATGCATCCATGGTTGCCAGGACACATGGTCCTGGGTGTGTCGTCCTTGATGCATTTGGAGGCGTAGGAGGCAATGCTATACAACTAGCATTAGCAGGTTGCCATGTTATCGTGACAGAACTGTGCCCGCACAGGGCATCAATCATAAAAAATAACAGTCGTGTGTATGGTGTGGAGAATGCGGTCGAGGTGATCTGTGGAAATGCCCTGGCCTGTGCACCAAACCTTCTCGGTATTGATGTGGTTCTGTTGTCTCCTCCGTGGGGAGGTCCCGAGTACGCACATGACTCCAGATTTGATGTCGAGTTCATGGGAGGAAATACAGATCTATCCTTTGGCACACTTGTAGATCTCGTATTCAAGAAGATGAGTGCACACAGTGCACTCTTTTGGCTTCCACGCAACTCTGACATGGAGCAGATTGGAATCCAAGTTTTGAAAAATGCATCTACTCACAGTGAATGCCATATTGAACTTTCAAAAATAAATGGAAGACAAAAAGGTATTTCAGTCTATATTGGGAGACTCGGTGACTTTGTATCAAAATTCAACTCTAGATACATCTAAAAACTCTCTACCGCATCGTCTTCTCATCCTTCTCATCACATACAATGAATCCATGCGCCTCATCACCATCCTCATCATGGTGTAGTCCAGCCCGATACCAGTCCAGCCCCTGATCCTTATGTCGAGTGCTTCCACCAACAGTGTTCACCAGCAGTGGTTGCTGCGCACGTCTCTTCTTGTTGCTGGTATCTCTATTTGTATTTTTATCTCTGTCTGGCACAGATTTCGACGGTTGTTTGTCCTGGGACCCGATGCCGAATATGTTTTTGACCCAATCCATGCTCACATGTCTTCGAGACGAGGACAGGAGTTGACGTATCTACAAGAGGTATTTTTCAACCATGTCTAATATGCTAGTATGTTATTTAACAAATAATTTTACAATAGAAATTATAATGCACCAATGAGAAGAGTGTCTATCTCCCCAAAACCTTTGAGAAGAGTGTCTGCAGAAGAGGATGCTGGAAATACACAGGTGTGTAGTCTTTTCCAACATAACTTGCGTATTCCTTCCCCCACACATGAATCTCATGCGTTACATGATCATACCCTGTATCTTTATCCCCCCAGATTTCATACCCATCATGGATCCACGCCAGCAATGATCCTGAGAGATTGTACATGGAAATATCAGACCTCTTGTGTTTTGCCACAAACTGCGCTGATCTGTATCCAATTGTACAATAGGCAACCACCGTTGCCCCTTGACTACATATATCAAGACACTGCCTTTCAAACTCGCCCTCTGTTATTGCATCTGGTCGAATCATACTCACGCGACGCTCTTCAGCTGAACGACAGTCCACAAACACAACGGGTTTCGCCAGTTCATGGACCTGTCTCGGCGTCACCGTTGGGACATTTGGAAACGATGCATTAATGCGCTGTATTCTCTCCTGTAATTGAATCCGACGAGACTCCATCCGCTAGAGCATTCTATCAAAACAGATAACGACCCAAGACCCAAGATATACAGGCTGCTATATACCAGCTATTGGTAACATTATGTACCAACAATTGAATAGATTCATGTCTCTATGTACCGTTATTTAAGAAAGCTTCAAGTGGGTAGTAGAGAGGACCAACCCATTTATGGAGCAGATATCTGCAGATACCAGGCCTGGTATCCCAACTAGTTGGTCCTAAGACCATCAGCATGACTGACAGTCAGAGGCATGCCTCGTACAATACGATTGTGCAAATCTAGTTGATATTCATTTAAAAAATATCAAGTAGTAGTTGTTACAACTAGAATTCGTGTCAGTATTCTAGTAAGGCTGCGAGTAGTACGCAATGGGCCATCTGTATCTTGGTCTGACATGTGGGCGGTATGGGTTGTCTCATCATTCGACCATCGATGTTAGGATGCATGGTAAAAAGTCCAGTAGTAATAAAAAGAAGAGGGTTCGTAAGGATATATGACGATCACAAGGTATACGCGGTGCTCTGATGGTTGTGTGTTTGCAGGACTATGGGTCTGGTCGGGCCGAGATGAAAAAGGAATCGGAGAGTGCTCGAGAGGGACCAGGCGCTGCTGAATATTTACATTTTGGTCGATTGATAGGAGAGAAAGCTGAGGAGAGTAAGAATAGGTTGAAGAAATCTTCTGTTAATGTGTCCAAAGATCCTCGGGCAGAGCTCTACTTGGAAAAGTGGAGCCAGGAAGAGGAAATGTCATACTCCATGTTTGAGACCCTTTTGGGAGGTGGGGATGCATCTATGACTGCCATCAAGGATATTTCTTTTGATGACATCATGCGTAATAGTGAGGAGGGTATTCAGGCTGCATTTGAAAGTATTGTGATGCCTCGCCGACAGGATCAACCCCAACAGGTACGAAATATTACAAATCTGGCTATTATACAACTGATGGTCTAGAAAGAGAGGATACCAATTTTTCATCTAGTGGGAAGAGACGTGCAAGTTGACTTCTCCCTTCTGCTCCCAAGTCTGTGATCAATTTCAGTTCTTTTAGTTGAATGAGCTTGACATTTACTAATCTGACATCTGTCAGTGGCATGTCATCAATCATCTTTGGAACCTTATTGTCTTGACGCTCATCTGACAATCCAAGAAGTGCTCCGACTCGGGACTGTGCATTTATTAAATTCTGTCTATATTCAGCTGGAATGGATTCAGAGACACCTTCTGCTTCTGTGGAAAGCAACTCCATGTGGTCAATAATCTGTCTGATTCCACCATGACCTGCAGCCATGGTGCAGACTGTTGATAGTAGTTGGAACTGCCAAGAGGACTTTATTTCAGACACGTCTAGCCCTATCTCAGAGACTGGAGTTTCTATATAAAATTCGAGGCCGTATCCATTGACGTTTGCATCCTCCTGGAGGTCATCAAAAGGATCAGACAGTCCATCACTGACCAGAAGCAGGGTTTTGCCACGAGGTCTCACAATAACTCTGAACCTCTGTCTCGCTGCTGGCCAATTGGCCACATGCGCTGGTAAAGATGAAGCATCATCGTCGAGAACAAAATCATGAAGCTTGCCAATCTTGGAGAATGTTGCAGCACGAGCGTCTCGACTTCTAGCAACAAGTTGATCTACGGACACTTGAATAGCACTTGGATTGTACAGATTGAGTGGCTGCAGGTCATTCTCATGATATTGGGAATCCTCTCCAAAGCAACAGCTGAACCACGAGAGAATGCCTCCTCGCCGAGTTCGACTTGGTTGTGGGTGTTCCATCCCACGAGATTTCGACAACCAGACGTGTCTCGTGTGGTGACGGACTGAAGCAACGGATATATTCAACTAGAATGAATAAATTGACGTGTTCCGTGTGTTGTTTCTGTTTTTGTAGTATTGACGCGTTTTATCATGTCTGTAGGAATCATCAAAGGAGGAAGACGACGAAATCATCAAGGAACAGCAAACACAAGAGTCACCATCCTCTCCTCCACCAACGTATGAGGCATTTCAGGATCTCTTGGATCCTACTCCGAAGAGCAGCGTGGAGAATACCGAGGTGGGGGAGGTGCAAGTGAGTCTGGAAAAAGATGTGACACATCAAGATGCAGAGGAGAAGAAGGAGGGCAAGAGGCGCCATAATATTTTAAACGCAATCTCTCTATCCTCAAGAGATACACGTGTCGAAGCAAAAGTGTGGCAATGTAATGCTTCCGGAGTTCTAGTAGACGCAGAAGGGGTCACTGGTTTTGTACCATTTAACCAACTGGATGAAACCCATGTATCCAAGGTGGTGTCTGCACAACAAAAGGCAAGGATCTCGCTTGGTCCTCAGGCAGACGATGCTGCGGTAAGAAGGGGTGGAATGAACGTCTTGATGGGGTCTGTATTACATGTCAAGGTATTAAGGATTGATGAAGAACTAGGAAGGGTGATCTTCACGGAGAGACTATCCCGTACCAAGAGAGGATCAATACCACTGACACAGTCTGTCTTGCACACTGCACAAGAGTATGTTGGAAAGACTGTGGATGTTCTCGTCACCAATATTACCGAATTTGGTGTATTTGTGACCTTTTCTCTTCCAAATATCGATGGAAACCTTGTAGGACTTGTGTATGTCAGTGAAGTGTCGTGGGATCCAAACGAAGATGTAGGATTAGAAACTGGCCAGGCCCGCAAGGCAAAGCTCATCCATGTTGACACAACAAAGAAGCATGTGTTCCTCTCCTTCAAGAGAACCACTCCCAATCCCTTATTGGAAACTCTGGACACGCTTCTGAGTGGTCGAGATGGTACTCAGAAACAAAACGGGGGTGCAGACTACAGAGATACCATGGATGCATCAGTGGATTTACGGCCTCTAGAAGGCGACTTGCTGGATGCTGTCAACATGTGTAGATCACTGAAAGAAGCGGGATTTTCCGATGCTCGACTTGGACCAAGACTTCGAAGTAAAGCATCTAGTCAAACAATTGAAGTGTACCTGTCAAAGGTATCCGATCAGCAGGGTTCAACAACAATGATTGTGAGAAAGGGATACGATGTTCAAGAGATTGTGGTAGGGAGCACAGACAGGAAACGGCTCATCAATGTGGTGTCTGAATATCAGGCAAGAAACTAAATTTCATTCATTCTTTTATTATATCATCTGTTATGATGAGTCGATCTTTGATTCTTGTAGCCTGTACGCTGGCCGTTCTCTCCATCAGTGGCAGAGTCCGATCCGAAAAGCCAGAGGATGCCATTGATGGCGTTCTGGATGTCAGTACGTTCTCCTTATCTTATTGATTGATCATATATAAAATTGAATCATGACCACATCTTTCTCTGAACTCGCAGACCTGGACAACTACAAGGACATTCTGGAGAGTGGAAAGCAGTCTGTTCTGGTGGAATTCTATGCCCCATGGTATGTGTATCAAATATCCAGTGTTGCTTTCTATGAGATGAATGGATAATTCTTGATGACATTGATGTGCAGGTGTGGTCACTGTAAGACATTGGCCCCAGAAATGAAGATTTTGGGAGCAGCATACCTGAATGAGCCTTCTCTTGCCAATCGTGTGACTATTGCAAAGGTGAATGCCGACGAGTGGCATGAACTTGGATCAACGTATGGTGTGCAAGGATTTCCAACAATCATGTGGATCCCACGTGGAGGAAAAGCAGTTGATGCAAGACAGTACGTTGGCATGTTATATTCACCTTGATCTCTTGTTTTCTCATGTGTTCTTACATGCAGATATGATGGACCACGTACAGCCGTTGGTATGATGGAGTACATCAAAGAACAACTGAAAAAGGATGCTGCATATGCAAGAGTAAGTGAGCTCACAGATATTGCGCAAAAGGTAGCAAAGGCTGCCCAGGGTGATATTGATGCATTGATTACTGAAGCAAAGACATTCGTTAGCTCAATGGATGCATCTGTAAAGTCAAATGGTGAGTTATATGTGAAATACATGGAAAAGATTGCCAGCAAGGGCTCTGAGTATGTGACCAAGGAGATTACCCGTCTGAATAAGCTCATTGATGGAGGCATGTCCCCAAACAAACAGCAAGAGGTTGATAGAAAGCTCAGTGTCTTGACATCATTCACTACAGAGGAGGATTCCTCGTGAGTACACGCATGTAACACCATACTACACACACAGAGATTTGTAGACTGGAGTGATTGTGGGTTCATGCATTGGGCAACCAAAAACCATACAGGGTGAATACCCTAATTGCAGATTCAATTGAATATATTTACCTCATATGTCCAAGTCTATATATGAATCTCTTCGTATCTGAATAGAAAGTAAATACATTGCGACTAAATGGTCGACAACGTGTCTACCAGCAATGTTTCTCTCGGAGGTCCTCGATCACCCAAAAGCCTTCGATTAGAGTTCAATGACCTTAAATTTAGTGTTCAAATTAAAGGTCCTGAAAAGAAGGGGTCTGATCGTAAGTACATTCTCAAAGGCATCTCCGGAACATGCGAACCTGGACGCTTGTGTGCTATGATGGGTTCCAGCGGGGCTGGAAAAACCACTCTTCTGGATATTCTCGCATGTAACTTTGTTTCTGGAGGGAAGATTGAAGGACAATTGCTAGTGAATGGAAAACCACGGAACTCTTCTCAGTTCCGGCAAGATAGTTGCTATGTGCTTCAGAGTGATGTATTGTTGTCCTCTGCTACTGTGCGAGAGTCTTTATTGACTAGTGCTCTTTTGAAACTGCCAAAAACCATCTCAAAGAAGAAAAAAATAGAAAAGGTTGATCAGATTCTGAAAGAATTGGGATTGACATCCTGCCAGAATACATTGATAGGAGATGAATTGCTTGGCATCAAAGGTATATCTGGCGGGCAAAAACGGAGAGTGTCTATAGGGGTAGAGCTTGTTAAAAATCCTGCAGCCATATTTCTGGATGAGCCAACATCTGGTCTCGATTCTGAGATTGCAGTCTCTCTTGTGGAGTTGTTGGGTGATATGTGCAAGCGTGGAAGGACAGTTGTTTTGACAATTCATCAGCCAAACTCTCTCATTACATCAAAGTTCGTAGACTTTATGCTTTTATCAGACGGAAAATTGGTCTACGGCGGTCCTTGGTCTGACTCTGTTGATTTTTTCAAGCGAGCTGGTTTTGCATGTCCCCAATACATGAATCCATCAGATTACTTTATCCATGCATTGATGGATGAAAATGCGGCTGATATTCTGGTCGATCAACAAAATGAATCTAAAAAGCTTTCTATAGATCTTGAAAAGCCTTCTCAGGACGAAGAATTCCAAGCTGGGATTGAGACTGACACTGCAGGTCTGAGAAATGAACCTAAAGAGCCTGCATGGTATCAAATCTATGTCCTTGCCCTGCGGAACTTAAGGACATATATACGAAATCCGGTATATTTAGTGAGTGAAACCGCGCAGTATGCATTCATGGGGATATTCGTTGGATTAATGTATTTGCAGTTGAATAATTCTGTAGAGACGGGTGTGATGGATCGTTTGGCATCCATCTGGTTTGGCATGGCTGTGCTATCGTTTACGCCCTCATTTTCTGCTGTCGTTGCGTGGGACAAAGATAGATTGCTTTTACGTCGCGAATCTGGCCAGTCTATGTACAGTATTCTGAGTTGGTACTCAGCAAGAACCTTGGTGAACATCCCTCTGCAGTTTCTGCAAACACTCTTGTATTGTGCTATTGCGTACTTCATGGTGGGATACAAAATAACGTTGACAAACATATTGATATTCTATTGTGCTTATGCATTTTTCCAAGTAATTTCAGAGTCTGTGGGGCTGATGTGCGCTGCTGTCACAACAACAGCAGCCTATGCAACATTGACTCTGACGTTTGTCTTATTGGTCCTTCTTTCCTTTTCTGGATTTTTGGTCAGTGATGTGCCGGTGTACTTCAAATGGGTTACGAAGATATCGTATCTGACGTATGCATATTCTGCGATTTCTGTCTCCCAATTCGATACAACTGAATTTGTATGCGAGACTGGGACTGGTTGTGTTCAAGGGCAAGTGTACAATGGAAGTGATCTTCTCCCACCATCTGTAGATAATGGGATCAGTCCTGGTGTAAATTTACTCATCTTGCTAGGTATTACAGTTGGATGCAGAGTATTGACATTCATATTGATCTTGGGTGCAAAATTCATAGGATTTTTGTAAAATTGTAACCATCTCAACACTTTGCAGGTTGTGTCACAATTGTCATTCCCTCTGGCACAATCACATTTGGTGGCAATTCTGCACCAGGAGGAAGCACCATTCCATTTCTCAATGGCCAGCATCCTAATGGAAGACCTTTCTTATAGCGTACACCACACGCATTACATAATGTCCTAGGACCCAATGGCCCGCATCGCCACTGGGGGGTTTCACATGATCCACAGTTTAAGCAAACAACTGCTTTTCCCTTCCGAGCTGCAATGATGAAATACTCCAAATGATGATACAATACGAAACATTAGGTTCAAAACATATATATACGTACTCTTTTGAGGCTTTTTCCTCGTTCCAGAAACGGCTTCAGAATCCTTATTCTTGCTGCTGCCATGATATGGTACAAACTGTGCAGCCTGGTGCTGGCGGAGTAACTCTGCTGGAGCAGAGTATTGACTCACCGCATGAGACTTTCGTTTCTTCCCAGACACAAAGCTTGAAACCTTGCGGCATCTCCCACTTTTACTCGTTTGCAACGATGTTTCATATTCATAGCCGAGATTTTCATCTTCATCCAATGCCTGCTCCCTTGCATTCCTTGGCGCTTTCTGGGGACTTGGAGCAGCACTTCCAGCTGTTGGAGCAAATCCACTAATGAACGGACTTCTTTTCATCATTGCAGACTCTGTCAATATGTCTGTAGCATCCAAGCTGTCGCTTGATGGTCCTTGATGCAATGTAGGGCAGCTATATGCAGCCTTGTTAGAGACTGGAGAAGGTCCCAAACCCAGATCCTCTAATGATCCCTTGCTTGCCAAAGGAAAGTCAAGACCTGGGAGGTCAAGCGAATCCATCGGCAAAATCACAGGTGGCTCCATGGGAGCAATACCCATGCTTGCATTTCTGCTGTCCATTTCATCAAGAAGGCTCTCCAAAAAGTTCATTGATGGAAGAGTGTACAGGGACGATTGCCTTGGTAGACTTTCGTCTTGTGCATTCAATTGATCAAGCACTTCATTGAAGATATTCTGGGACTGGCTATGCGTCTTCGTCCTCAACAAGGCGATATCACTTCCTTGTCGAGATGGCACAGTGCCAGGTGAAGTTAGCCCATCAACAATCTTTGGCGACTCGCACGGCTTTGAAATGTATGCATCGATCTCTGAAGACTTTCTTTCAACCGGATTATGCACCATTCCATGCGTATCCTGCAACAAACACGTGCTTTTCCAATCAGAGGTACCAACAGGGCTCGTGACACGTGGACCACGGACATGGTCATTCTACAGAGGGTATCTACGAATCGTACCTTTATTTCTTTATCTAAATCATAGAAACATTGTTTGATTGCCTCTCCTTGCATATTCGTCGGTGATAGTGTTACCGCGGTCTACAGTATCAGAGTTGGGTGCCGGTTAGTTACTGCTCGGGTGATCCTCAGAACCCTCATTTAAGAGCCCTACTATATACCAAGAAATGATCTTTATCCCACATATATTATAAAAAGTGATCGTACCATCAAAATCTGTCGTTAAATAGCAAGAAAAGATGATTCTTGTGTCGGGGCGCGGCAATGTGGAAAACGTTACCGATTGGTCAGTGGGTCCACCAGTAAGCCGTCTATTTTGCTTACCCTCGTATTTAATTTTATAATGTATATGTCTAATAATCTGTTTTTAATATGTAAAGCAACGGAATATGGCCATGGTATTGTCTGACATCATGCACCCACAAAGTAGGTGGAAAGCGGTTACTCTGAGGGCGCGACTCATAAATCTGGTTTCATCTGGATTTGACGTCTGCAATATATCCAGACGTCAGTCAAGAACCGGTATTTTCCAGAAAAAGGGTCAATCACTGGCCAAAACTATGTTTGCGTGCATGGACACTGGTTAAATATGTATCCAAGGAAGGAAGGCTGTCCTTGCTGACGTTGCCTTGTATGATGAGTGATGCCCAGTGTCTCTCTGCAACTTCACATATATCCCGGAGATCACGCCCACTCATTGAATCGGTCACGGACGCCAGTTTATGGATATCCTCGTCTGACAAGTGCATGGCGTATTGTTTGAGGATTGCCACTCTGCATTCATTCGTTGGGAGCCCAAAATGAACTGTTGCAGAGAACCTGCTCCTGAGTGCAGCATCCAAGTCATCGGGTCTGTTTGTGGCACCAATAATGACTGTCTTCTTTGAAAGATCAAACCCATCCAAGTGACGCAGAAGAACTCCAAGTGTCCTCCTCGTGGCCTCATGCATATCAGAGCCCCTTGTAGTGGCCAATGAATCCAGTTCGTCTAAAAATAGTACAGCTCCATCCTGGAATCCGTCAATGGCAGCGAGAGCCTCTGCTAGCTTCTTTTCACTCTCACCATACCACTTGGATGCCAATGCTTCTAAAGGGATATAACACAGAGGAACGCTGGCCTGTTGTGCTATAACTCGAGCTGAGGACGTTTTACCAGTGCCTGGTGGGCCGGTGAATAAAACTGCCCTTGGCCTGTTACTTGAATAATGTGCCCTTGTTCTTTTTGCCAAGTCGTCATACACATTAGGTTCTTGTAGAGGTAGGAGTAAGTTTTCCTCGATTGCTTTTTTCTGTACCTCATACCCTGCCAAGGTTCCCCAGTCAACCTGACCAGGTTTCCTATCAGGATGAGGGAAGAATACCTGACATCCCATTGATTCAAGACGACTTGCTATTGATGAATTACTCTGATTTATTGTCTCCTTGGATCTTCTTCCAGACTCGGGTACGTCACGACGAATATCAGGGAATGGATCTGAACCAAAATGTCCATCATGCATCATACCACGATCCATAAACATCCTCATCATTTGCTCCATTGAATCAAAAACCATGGAGCGATCCCCTATATCAAACATGCTTTCAAAAGGATTCTGTTGTTTTCCATTGCCAGATGTTACGTATTCCATGGCATCAGACATGAGATTCACAATCCCTTCATGAAGATCTCCACGGAATTCAAGTCGGCACAATTTCTCCACGTCAAATGGCTGCAACACATCAATACTTAGATTTCCATATTGAGAAGAATGTATTCGAACACCAGTCGCTCTTCCTTCCGAACCAAACGTCTCTTGCTTTGATAAAGACATGCTCTGCTGTTGGTTCTTACGCAATGCCAGCTGAAGTCCTCTGACAATCATATCAATGGGTATCATCCCTTGACGAGGTATCAAATACGTTACATGAAAACCATTAGAGAGTGTGTTCACGGATACTTCTGGGTGAGGGATTGATATCTCTGGAATAGTTCCATTGGATTCCCTAGCTGCTCTGAGAGATCCAAACACTCTGTGCACGTGTTGATCCAAGAGTGACCATATTTCTTCAGCCATTTTTTTCACGTAAGATTCCATAGAATCTCCATGAGAGGGTGAAGCATCACTTTTACAATGAGCTAGGAAAGAACTGGGTACAAAAGAGAGCCTGTTGCTCTTCTCGTGACCCACGGGGAAAACCTTTCTGTCGCTACGTTGATTCGTAATATCATCATTTTCTAAAGCATTGGACCAAGTTCTCTCATCATCCTGAAACCTTGACAGTCCAGAACTCGCACCCAACAAGGCAAACCAAGATGGCAAGGAACTCGCAGCTCGTCGAATTCGACTCATACTATCACCTAATGGTATAAGTATGTATCATATAGAAAACCAATCTTACAAAAAATCTCATATTTCTTAAAAACAATCGTCATGAACCAAAATTACACATGACCATCATACATGGTCAATGCATCTCATCGTCTCATCCCAACCAGGCATGCATGCCTACGATTCAAATCATGTCATTCTACACACATGCTTACGATTATATAGGTAATCCATACACCATAATATCGTTGGGTCCATCATCAGTCGACATTCCTGTTCCTGTTGACCACATTTGGAGTCGTTGCTTCCTCTGGAACTGAGTAGTTACTGGATTCAAATGCATCAGATGCTTTCCCTGCAGACCTCATCTTCTCTGCCGTTTCTTTCAGCTTTGCCCGTCTTTCTTTTGCCTCCCTTGCCAACTCCTTGGCACTTTTACCAAGCGCATGGGAAGGGTCTGCAAAGATACCCAGAGATAATACAGCTGAACCAACCAAGATGATCCCTTGTTTCCTCCTGGATATGCTAGCCCTACCCATGTTTTCGGAAGAATATCCTCCCTGCATTACTATTGGAGAATGGCATTGAGGCCTGATTCTCCCCAGACCCTTGTAAGTCGTTCCTGACACCAGTGCCCTCGACCTTGTTGTAGAGATTTTGAGTTGTTGTGCCATTGCGAGCCGTTCGGCGGTAGATTTTACAATGAAATCCAATTTCATATAAATTTCACGTGGGTTGTGAGTGCAAGTGCTCCAAATATAGGTCTCGGAGCTCCTTCACGTGCGTTGGACTGTTTATCCGCGTGTTCTGCCTCACCCACTTCTCTATCTACTGAAATCCAGTCTATCAGTGGTGTAAGTGAGAAGTTTTGTCGGAAAAAGGGTATGGTATACAAGGGAGTATGCGTTGCTGTTTCGTCAGAATTCATACGATTACTTTTTTAATTTCGCCTCCAGATTCAATTTCATTTTTAGTTCCAGGAAGGGAAATATTTCCCTTGAAGAGGCCATATTCTACCTATGCGGGGTTAAATAATATTCCTCAATAAATAATTACTGTTCAGTAATAAATAAAATCAAGTCTAAAGTGTCGTAATTGTCGTTGCATGCGGCAAACTGTGGTAAAAGACTTGAAATATCTCCTTCTTTCTCTTTCGGGTGGCAACTTCTATGTGGCATAGAACCGGTCTTGAGGACATCTGATTGACAAAATGGATGGAAAAGAATCTTCAATGCGAGAAAGATCTCGCTCGCCTCGTGTAGATTGCACGAAGCGATTTGTTCCGAGGAACGACTCCATTGGCATCCCAAACTCAAAGACAGGGACTGTCATGTCTACAAGTCTGCATGTGTTCTGTGCTATTGTAGGAGCAAGTATTCTTGCGTTACCAAAGACATTTGCATGGCTTGGATGGGTGGCAGGTCCTGTTTTAATGTGGGTTTTCTTTGGCATATCAATGTTGTCGAGCCGAATGCTGGCAAGTTGCTATGAAGCCAATGGTGTTGAACATGCACGATACCACCATGCCGTGCGGCACTTGTTGGGTCGTAAGAGTGCCATTGTAGTTTCGGCGTTTCAAATTATCAATTTACTCTTTTTCTCTCTGATCTTTACGATTACAGCAGCCAACTCGATGGTTCAAATTGCTCAGCTAGCATGTGAGTATGAAGGAAAAGACAAATCATTACCTGAATGCATGAGCAGCGAGACAGGGGGTGTCTGGAAAATGTCTCTTGTATTTGGTGGAGTTGAAATGTTATTCTCCCAGATTAAGAATCTCGAAGAGGCGTGGTGGTCTTCCCTTGTGGGTTCGGTGTCTGGAGCAGTCTATGTGTTGATCTTATTGATAGTTGGGTTTGCAAACGTTTCGAATCGTGAGGGTTCAGTCTCTGGTGTAACGAGTGGAACAGAATGTGTGAGTTATGCAACAGGTGATCCATACACAGTATCGACTACTGATAAGATCTTTGGTGTGTTGAATGGCTTAGGTACGGCTGTTTGTGTGATTAAATATTGTCAATATTTTGCACATGTTTACTAATCTAATCCCATGCAGGTACAATTGCATTCTGTTTCAACTTCTCGCTAATATTGCTCGAGGTTCAAGATACTTTGCGACAGCCACCAAGTGCAATAAGGCAAATGAAAAAAACATGTATACTTGCTATAGGGGGATCATTCTTCTGCTACTTCATGGTTGCATTAACTGGATATGCAGCAGAAGGAGATTGTGTTGACTCTGTCATCCTGAATACGTATTCAGTGAATGGAACTGCTCCAAAGTGGTCTCTGATCATAGCATATTGTAATGTGCTAATTAATATGATCATGTCCTATCAAGTATTCGGACAGTCCATGTTTGACACGATTGAATCTCAAGTGAAATGGTACCTGTTGAAGAAGAAACTAAAAGAGTCCGAGAAGAGTGGACATGAAATAGGGCTTGACACTCTCCCAGAAGGTGAGGAGGAGGACGAAGGAGAAGACGAAGAGGGTGGCACAATAGGGAAGACTCCTTTCGACAGAGCCAAGACCGATGGTCAGTCAGAATTGACACAAAGGGCAAGTTATGGGTTTGATCACATCAACTTGCCTCCAGGCAAGTTTTCCACGGCACTTTCTGAGGAAGTTTTGGTTCGATGCAGCATAGTACATGATCAACTATCACACCAGCAAGAGACCATGCCATCTGCTCAATCAAGCTTGCGTGCGATGTTCACACATGATACAGGGTTTGCAAATGAGGAGGTTCCATTGAATGATCAGGGATATCTTCTTCCTTTCTGGCAAAGGGCCATAATCAGATGCACGTATGTGCTGCTCATCACGATATTAGCGTGTGTTTTACCGTTTTTTGAGGCTGTAGCAGGTTTATCAGGGGCCATTAGCTTCTTCCCAATGTCCATCTACTTCCCATTTGCAATGTATAAGACACTGTATGGAGATACAATGAATAAAGGATTCCTGATGTTCCTCAAGGTGATTGCTGCATTTACTCTGGTTGTTGGCGCTTGTGCGACAGTAGGATCATTCAGAAATATCATATACAGCTTCCAGAATATCCAAATTTTCAACACATGAGGGACTCAGATCATGCAAATAGCGATGCATACATATGTAAGCGACATCTAATAAGACCTGTTACTTGGATAGTATCACTCACATGCTTTAGATTTTGTCACTTGACACACAGATACTGGCCAAGCGTATCGAGCTCAGATCTGCAATATTTCTGAAATTTCCCGACAAGGCCAGACTCGATATCACGCAATTTGATTTTGAAGTAAATTTCATTCATTTAGAATACACAATTTGTACCCAAGAGTGAAGATCACTCGCTATGTGGACGTCAATCACAGTGGCACCAGGGTCAAGATGTGCCTGGTCCCCTTCCGTTGGATCAGGGAGGATCATGGTTTCCTTCGATGACTCCCGTAGCAATAGACTCAATAAATTATGTACTCAATTTGCAAGGGAGAATAGGCGAATCACAGCTGTACCAGAGACATCAACAAACCTGGCCCAGTCTGACTTTT
>PJEL010002329.1_pt1 | contig 17694 bp, 10 predicted proteins | sample 1853271 | NCBI WGS metagenome assembly PJEL01 (sample SAMN08108733, study PRJNA415343) | Invertebrate metagenome, whole genome shotgun sequencing project. | host: Globobulimina | place: Sweden: Gullmar Fjord | collected 2015-08
CCAGTGTACTCCCCCCCGTACCACCATCAACCGTCGCCGTAAAGACCAACGTAGCCGATGAGTTAAGCGTCAGGGTAATGCCGCTCCATACGCCGATAGAACCAGCGCTGTAACTACCCTCTGAGGGCGAACCCGACACCAAGCCGCCGTAAGTAAGCCCTGTAGGCAAGACATCGCTGATGACGATATTAGACGAGGTGTCCCCGGCAATATTGGTTACCACAATAGTGTAGGTGATGGTATCCCCTTCCAGCGGCGAGAGGGGTGTTACCGATTTACCAATTTGCAGGTCAGCCCCATTAACGGTCAGGGTGACCGTGCTGCTATTGTTGGCCGTCACTCTGTCACCCTGTGTGGCCGAGCTGATGCTGGTCGTATTGCTGATCGTTTGGCTGGCGCTTCCCGCCTTAACCGTCGCCGTAATCGTAGCCGTTGTAACTTCATTAACCACCAGTTGGGGCAAGGTCCAGGTAACCAGATTACCCGTATTGGTGATGGTCCCACTCACCGCACTTGGGACGATGATGATCAGGCTTGATGACAGCGTATCACTGACCACACTACCCGCCGGGAGAGTATGCGGTCCGTTGTTAGTAACAACCAGGGTGTAGGTAATCCGTTGCCCCGTATCGGCACTGGTCAGCTTGAGCAACTGCGAACCATCCCCCGGCCCGGTGATGAATTTAGCCAAATCCAAATCAGCCTCTTCTACCCTAAAGCTGGCCCTGGCCGAGTTGTTACTGCTGTTGGTATCTCCATCGGCGGCACTGCTGATGGTGGCGGTGTTGGTGATGTTTTGACCTGCCGTGCCGCTGTTTACTGTGGCGGTGATGGTCATAGTAGCCCTATCGCTGCTGTTTAAGGTTGTGCCTACACTCCAGGCTCCGCTTGTGTCGGTATAGCTACCCGTCCCGCTTTGAGAGCCAAAGGTAATACCAGCAGGCAAGGTATCGCTGATGATGATATTAGAAGTACTGTCTAGCCCGGCATTGGTCACCACCAGAGTGTAAACAATCGTCTGCCCCTCACGGACAGAGGTCGGTGTTACCGACTTACTGAGACCTAAATCAGCCACCTTAACCCTCAAAGTGGCTGTAGCCACATCATTATTGCTATCCAAATCAGCCAGAGCCGAAGCGGTGATAGCGGTCACGTTGGTAATGGTTACACCCGCCGTACCCGCATCAAGGGTAGCCGTAATACGCAACGTGGCGGTACTATTTCCACCGTTGATAGCCCCTAATGCCCAGACACCAGTGCTATTGTCATACACGCCCTGACTGGTGTAAGAGGAGACAAAGGTGAGACTCAAAGGCAGCGAGTCGCTAATAACCACCCCCGTAGTGGCATCCGGCCCGGCATTGGTGACCACTACCGTATAGACGATGCTTCCACTTTCAGAGGGGTTGCTATTATCAACCCTCTTGCCGATTTGCAGATCAGCCCCCTTGACATTGATGGTCACGCTGGCCGTGTTGTTGCTGCTGTTGTCAATTTCAGTGACTTCAGTAATCACCGCCCTATTGACAATGCTGTTGCCCAACGTACCGCTAACATCGGTCACAACTACGGTCAGGGTTAAGATGTGCTGATTGTTCATTGCCAGGTCACTCAGGCCACTCCAGGCCCCGCTATTTTCATCGTAGCTGCCGCTGGTGCTGACCGCCGTTTGGAAGGTGACGCTAAGCGGCAGGGTGTCACTAACCACCAAATCTACAGCATTATCGGGGCCATTGTTGGTGATGATAATGGTGTAAGTAATCGTCTCTCCCGGCCCCGGATTGGCATTATTAACAAACTTGCCAATCTCGACTTGCGCTTCGGGCACATTCACCTTGACCGCACTGCTGTTGTTGTTGATATTACTATCGGTATTTGTGCCTGTAATTTCAGCACTGTTGGTGAAGCTGGTCGAGCCACTCAAGGTGGTGGTTACATTGCCCCCAATGGTGATGGTTCCAGTTACGCTGGGGTCCAAATCATCGACGTTCCAGACGTAGCTAAAGCTGCCCGTCGGGACGATATTGGCCCCGCTATTGCTGGCTGAGATGTTAGACAGGCTAATCGGCAGCCGCTCGGTTATGACTACCCCTGTGGCCGTTGAGGGGCCGTTGTTGGTAAAGGTCAGGGTGTAGGTAATCCGTTGAGCGGGGTCAACCGAGCTATCATCGACAATTTTGTTAATTTCCAAATCTGTGACCCCCTTAACTGTGGTGGTTTCCGTAACACTATTGGCCCCCAGGTCCGGGTCGGTGGTAGATGAAGTGACAGTTACCACATTATCCACGCTTCCCGTTGTGGTGGGGTAGACTGTCACCGTGATGACATACTGTTTGCTTAATCCGGCGGTTATGCTATTCAGATTACAGGTCGGTACGCCATCAGGATCATTGCTACAATCGCCCGAGGTTCCGTTAAAGCTTACCCCGGCGGGCAGAGTATCTGTTAGCAACACACTTTGGGCATCCGATGGCCCATTGTTAGTCACCATAACCGTGTAAGTTAAAGTTTGTCCCGCCCTGACCGGATCAGGGAAATCTGATTTGGATATTACCAAATCGGCTGAGGTGGTGATGGCACTTGTTTGGGTGATGCTGTTGTTGCTGTTATCCAGGTCGATAACATTACTGTTGCTCACTATGGCCGTGTTGGTTATCCACCCCAGGGCATTGCTATTAACTGTCACCACAATGGTGCGGCTGACGCTGTTGTTGGCCGTCAGGCTGGCTACAGTACATGTAACCGTTCCGGCATTATGCCCGCAACTGCTGGTGGCTTTGTCATACGTTACCCCGCCCAAGGTGTCGGTAATGGTTATCGAGGTAGCTATATCTGATGGCCCCTTGTTGGTAATGGTCAGGGTGTAGGTTAATTGCTCTCCAGCCACCACTGGCTCAGGCCAGCTTGTTTTGACAATTTCCAAATCGGCTTGGGTATTGACGGTGGTGGTGGCGGTAAAGATATTGTTACTGACCAGGCTATCGGACGTAACGCTACTAACAGTCACCACATTGGTCAAGTTAGCGCTGGTATCAGCCTCAACTGTGACCACAATGATGCGGGAGATGGTGCTGTTCGCGCCGAGGCTGGCCCCGGAGCAGGTAATCGGCCCCGAGCCACTGCACCCACTGGCTAAGTTAAATGTTACCCCACTGGGCAAGGTATCGGTTAAGCTCCAACTTCCGCTATCCGAGGGCCCGTTGTTGGTGATGCTCACGGTGTAGGTTAAAGCTTGTCCGGCAATGGCCGGCTCCGGGCTGGCCGATTTGCCAATTTCCAGATCAGCCTGTGGCTCGGCCAGGATAAGCGTATTGGTAGCGACGTTGTTGCTCGTGTCGGTATCCACCGAGGTGGTGGTAATGGTCGCCATGTTGGTAATCGTTCCGGCGGACAAATTGCCGCTCAAAATGCCGCTAATGGTAATGATACCCCACTCGCCCGTACTCAAATCTTCCACAGTCCAGACGTAGCTGATGCTGCCCGTTGGGGTGATGGTCGCCCCGCTGCTGCTAGAGATGAGGCTGCTGTGGGTCACACTGACCGGGATGATATCGGTGATGATGATGCCGCTGGCGGTGTAGCTGCCGCTGTTGGTGAAGGTCAGGGTATAGGTGATGGTCTCGCTGGGGGTGGCTGTGGAAGGGTTAACGGATTTGGTCAGGGAGAGGTCAGCAAAATTGGCCGCTACGTTATAAGCGGGCGAGGTGTTTTTGAAGTGAATCCAGCCGACGTTTTCGCCCCAGGCGTAGCCATCGAGGCTGCCGGTGACCCAATCAATGGTTACGCCGCCATTGGTGGGGTTGAAGTTGATCCAGCCCACCTTGGTTCCCCAGGCATAGCCGGTCAGGATGTTGGTAGCCGTAATGTTTACCCCGTAATTGGTCTGATTGGTGTTGAGGTAAGTATGGCTTCCGCCGCCGATATAGGTTCCCAGCCTGATCCAGCCGACATTTTCACCCCAGGCGTAACCTTCCAGGTGGTCGCGGTAAATCGTCACCCCGCCATTGGCCGGGGCAAAGTTTATCCAGCCCACATTAGTGCCCCAGACATATTTATTGGTCGAGTCGATATTGCCCACAGCCGCCTGAACACCTTTGAACAGCCCCAACACGACCCCGGCTATCAAAAGCGGGTAGATAATAAGGTGGATGATAATTTTTTTCGCCATAATCAACTTATCCTATAACACCCACCTCGTTCCCAAACTGGAGTTTGGGAACGAGGTGGGTGGTTCGTTCCCTATTCACAATTTGTTGTACTCTGTGTCCAGCGACTCCTCAGTCATGTCATTTCAAGCGTAGGGAGAAATCTTCTCCGCAGTCATGTCATTTCGAGCGTAGGGAGAAATCCCTCAGATGCTTCTCTTACCCTAATGGTAGATTGGCAAAACTACAAGCTTATAACAAAGTATTGGGCTTGCCATTCAACCTTGTTGTTGAACCGACCTCCGCAGGGATTTCTCGCTCGACTTCCTTCAGGGCCAATCCAAGCTCTCTGCCTCGTTCGAAATGACATGGGTTGCGTGTCGGGTTTGCCTATCGTCCTTGAAAAGGTCCCTACCTGCATTAGGATCAGCGATTAAATAACTTGGACAATTGGATTCTGTAATTGGTAATTAAGCCTAATAACCAATTACGGCTATCAACTTAAGCCGATACATAGCCTGACGCTAAAGCGGTCAGGCTGAAAGAGCGAAGGACGATAAATCGCCCTATTCTAGCCTGATAAAAGCTTTGCTCTCTCAGCACGGCGGCTTCAGCCCCGTGCTTTGCTTGTCCCGCCTTAAGTAGATAGCCCCATTACTAATTACCAATTACCGTTTTCTGAATGGGGAGCTTATTTAATTGCCATTCCATAGCAACAAACAATCAGCTGCTTCTTCCTTCAGTCTTTTGTAGTGTTGTACCAATTTTCGCGAAAATACCATAAATGTGTATCCAAATCTGCCAGGTTTTAGCATGGCTGTGAAATATATCACATAACCGATTCAAAAACGGTGGGGGGCTTGCCCCAGCGATGCTATGCTTCGCCCACCCCCCCTCAAAGCATCCAAAGAATCAAAGTATCAAAACCTCTCATTGTCCACCTTTCACCGGCCACACATAGCGGTCTCTACCCTTGAGGGCGCCGCCCACGCTGCCGGATGTCATATACACGCCCCATGCCTGGGTCAGGTCACCGGCGAAGGTACTGCTGGACCAGTAGATGGCCCCTAGCCCCACCGCCTGGACATCAGTGAAGGGATGACCAGATGGTAAAGCGGGATTCGATTGCGTAAAGTCTATCAGGCTATGCAGTTCATTAACATTGGGCAAACGCCAATCGCCGGCACTGGAACCGTCTAACAGCCCACAACTGGGATCTGCCAAAGCGTTGGCATTTGTCAAGGCGGTTGTCCAGGTTATGATTTCCCAGCAGTTGGCGTCCTTGAGCCAGATCAGCCCCGTCACATTGTCGGTTACGGTTCCATCCCCATTGTCCGTAAACCGTGTCCCCGTCCACTCAGAGATTGTATACGCGGAGCCAGGTGACTGCGTTGGCAAAGAACCCATTCGCTTCTCCCCATCTTGTCCCGTTCCCACGCAACTCATCACGTTCCCGACCGCGTCATAACATGTTGTCTGCCCTGTCTTGGGCACACTCCCAATCAAGACCGCCATGATCTCGTCCAGGGTGTGCATTGTGCCTGTTCCCGGCCCACTGGGCGGTTCTGTGAAGGCCGTTTGTGGCTTAGCGTTGTTGGCGTTGTCACTATTGACCGCGTTGTACACGTCTTCTATTGTGAATCCACTCGTACTCTCTGGCGCAGCGGGCGCATCCGGATTTCCGGCCAATACCTGCCAGGCCAAGGCCACGTTAATTATTACCAGAGCAATGATGATTGATATATATCTGCCTTTCATTAGGTCTCCTCCTCGTATAAAATGATGAATGATGAATGATGAATGATGAATCTTTTTTGTTCGTAGGGTTGTGATAACTCCTCTGACAATAGGGGTAGGGGGTAGGGAAAGTTGGGGTGGATTGTGGGGGTAAGTTATGGCTTTGAGGGTGGGAAACTGGTTTTCTTTTTGCAGGCAATAAAAAACGCGCCAACAGTTTGTTGTTTCAATAGAAACATTCACTGTTGGGGCGTAAGGTTAACCCAGCCGCTATCGGGTTGCAGTCGTCGGTCAGGCAAGCAAGCAGGCTGGAAGAAAGGATGGATGGATGGATGGATGGATGGTTTGGAATTGTGACATAGTAGTCATCATTGTTTGACCGTCCTTATCGTAAATCATACGATTTTATTATTGTAGTGCTAAAGAGGATTTTTGCCAAAACCCTCTTTTCTTATACTCAATCTGCTCAAGGGAGAGGTCTCTCCTCAAAGGAGAGGCTAGTGTATTTGGCAATGATAGCCGGGTCCGGGCCGTTGGCAACAAAAAAATGCGCCAACAACTTGTTATCCTGGCAAAGTCAATGCTATTAGCGCATAAGGTTAATGCAGTTGCTATTGGGTTGGTGTCGCTGGTCAGGAAGACGAGGCGAATAGATAGATAGATAGATGAGTTTGTATCATTGCAATTTGTCCAATGTTTACTTTGGTAGAGGAGTGGTTACTCTAGCAGAGTTGAAAGTATTACTTATTTTTGGTGTTTTAGATTCAGGATAAGGGGAGATAGTATGCTTGCTCCGTGCTTGTTCCGTGGTTGTTCCGTGGTTGTTCCGTGGTTACTCCGTGTTTGTTCCGTGGTTACTCCGTGGTTGCTCCGTGTTCACTCTATACCAACACCTAATCAAAGCGGCTATTTCATCCCTTAGTGCTATGTAGGTCAAGTTAATAGGTTTTCGAACTATGAGGTGTTGCTGAGGGGTTTGATGTTTGGCAGTCCATTCATAGATGAGGGGGCTATGGGGATTTCCCCCTCCCCTAACCCCTGTGAGGGAGGGGGATTTTTTTGTTGGCCTTTGTAGCTATGGGTTCTCCCCGCAGGAGGGTTTTTGAACAGCCACATAATGTGCTGTGGTTTGCAGCAATTCCAAATTTGAAGGTGCCGGGGACTGTTCAGAGGGCGATGTTATTGATTTTGGCTGGCTTATACACATTTTTTATCAAGTCCCCGGCACCGGAAAGCCATATTTGGAATTGGTGCTGTGGTTTGATAGTTGGTTGACTATTCGGTATAATCACTTCAAATTGCAGGAGACAAGCTATGCGCAAATTCTCATCTTATGGGCCAATTGATAAAGAGTTAAATTATTATGTTCCCCGTCAAGAGTTGATTGATTTTGCTGTCTCTCAATTAAGCGGAGATAATCCCAAAAAAGGCGGCCATTACATCACGGTCTGGGCACCCCGGCAGCGAGGCAAAACCTGGATTATGCAGCAGGTTCTCCACATCTTGCAACAGAATGAACGCTTTGATGTTCTCAAGATAAATCTGGAGCATCTTAAGATGAGCAAGAGTGTTGATGCGATTGTGCAAAATATTGCCGCAGAGATTATTGGAGAAGCCGGGAAAACCCATTAGGCTTCAGCTATGGGATGAAAGGCCAGAATCTTTTGCCCATCTGTGCTCAAGTCGGCTTCTTGGAGAAGTTAAGAAGCCACTTCTCCCTGGAGAAACCCATTGAGCTGGCTGAAGCCCAAGACGTTTACGCTTGGGTTTCTCACAGAAAGACTACAGCTTGAGATGGCCCCGGTTCAAAATCCGGAACAGTTCTATCAGGTTTTTAAACAAGGGGTCTTAAAAAAACCGTTGATATTGATTTTGGATGAGTTTGATGCTTTGTTAGAGCAAGCAATCAGTGGTATAGCTGGGGTGTTTCGCAACATCTACAATCAGCGGCGGGATGAGTTTAATCAACCCACTGAGCAGAAAAGCTATCTGCTGCATGGGGTGGCTCTGATAGGGGTACGGAGTGTATTAGGGGTTGAGAATGTAACTGGCTCACCCTTCAACGTACAGCGTAGCCTCCATATCCCCAACCTGACCGCCGCCGAAGTGGAGGAGATGTTTGCCTGCTACCAGCGTGAAAGTGGGCAAGTGGTGGAGCCGGAGGTGGTGGAGCGGCTCTTTTATGAGGTGCAGGGGCAACCAGGTTTGACTTCCTGGTTTGGTATGAAGCGATTTACCATTTCAATTTGTACATGTACTTGAAGGACTTTTTCAAACTCAAAGGAGGCCAAGTTCAGCCTGAATTTCCAACTGGCAACGGCAAAATAGACCTAATTATCACCTACGCCGGGCAACTGTACGACCTTGAACTTAAGAGCTTTACCGATGAGCGGGGTTATCAAACAGCCTTAACCCAGGCAGCTCGCTACGGACAACAGTTACAATTGTTGGAAATTACATTGGCCTTGTTTGTAGAATACGTAGATGACACCAATCGCCAAAAGTATGAAGTCATCTACAAAGATAAAAAAACCGGAGTAACCGTTAGCCCAGTTTTTGTAGAAACGGGCAGTTAGTAATTGGTAATTGGTAATTATCCATTATCAACTGAGCTAAATCCCCAGCCGATTACGCCGCAGAATTTCATCCACCCCTTGCACCGTTGAAACCCGATGCCCCGCCAAAGGCAAAATCCGCTCGTGGATGGTGTCCACAATCCACGAAGTTTGGGGAAAGAATCCCTCTTCCAACTCAGCCGGAGGAGTAATCCAATTTCTGGCCCCAACCACAGCAATAGGGCCATCTAAATAATCAAAGGCCAGTTGATTGATATTAGAAGCCATGGTGTGCAAAAACGAACCGCGCTCACAGGCATCAGAAGCCAAAACCACTTTACCCGTCTTACGCACCGACTCGACAATCTTCTCATAATTCAAAGGATTGATAAAGCGAGCGTCGATGACCTCAGCAGACAAATTGCACTTTTGTTCCAACTCATCAGCCGCTTCCAGAGCACGATACAAGGTGGCCCCAATCGTCACAATGGTTAAGTCATGGCCCTGGCGACGAATGGCTGGCTCTCCCATCTCGACCTCATAATAGTCAACCGGCACCCCCCCCTCAACCAATGTTTCCGTCTCAGGGTACAAACGTTGACTTTCAAAAAAGACCACCGGGTCAGTCCCTCGTAAGGCCAAATTGAGCATCCCTTTGGCATCATAAACTGTAGCTGGAAACATCACCTTCAAGCCCGGAATATGGGCCACCATCGAAGTCCAATCTTGCGAATGTTGGGCCCCATACTTGGCCCCAACCGAAACCCGCAACACCAACGGCATCTGCAACACATTGGCCGACATCGACTGCCATTTAGCCATCTGATTAAAAATCTCATCCCCAGCCCGACCCATAAAATCACAATACATCAGCTCGGCCACCACGCGCCCCCCACAAAGCGCATAACCTACCGCCGACCCTACAATAGCGGCTTCGGAGATGGAGGTGTTAAAGAGTCGGTGGTAAGGTAGAGCTTCGGTTAGGCCACGATACACCCCAAAAGCCCCGCCCCAATCGCGGTTTTCCTCGCCATAAGCCACCATAGTAGGGTCTTCATAAAAGCGATGGATCATCGCCTCAAATAGGGCTTCGGCATAAGTTACGGTTCTTAACTTAGGTAAGGCTTTGCCATCCTGCAAACCAAAACGATGTTTAGCTTGGGTCATCTTCAAACGGCTTTCCTCTTTAGGCAACAACACCTCTGGCTCACCTTCAGCCATACGCTCTTTAAATTTATCAGAGAACATCATCTCGCCAATGGTATCTACCCTAATTGCAACCCGGGGTGAAAGCTCTAATGATGCCGCGGCCTTTAACACTTTAACTAATCGCTCGGTGATGTTGGCCTGGATGTCATCCAATTGAGCATCATCAGCATGTCCATTTTCCTTGAGATACTGACCATAATTTAGCAGCGAATCGTGTTGCCGCCACATATCTACCTCAGACTTTTCACGGTAGGCTGAGGCATCAGAGGGTGAATGACCGGAGAAACGATAAGTGATGGTATCCAACAGCACCGGTCCCCGTCCCTCTTTTAAAACTTTCATTTTGCGCTCAATGGCATCTGCCACAGCCAGCGGATTATAACCATCAACCCGCTCGGAGTGCATGGCTTCAGGGTTAACTCCCAACCCAATCCGGGCCAACATCCCAAAGCCCATAGTTTCCCCCTGAGGTTGACCGCCCATACCATAGAAGTTATTCATAAAGTTGAAAAGTATGGGCGGATTCCCACCCATCTCTTTAGCCCACAAGGTGCGGTATTGATCCATCGCCGCCAACATCATCGCTTCCCAAACCGGTCCACACCCCATTGAGGCATCACCAATATTGGCAATTACAATCCCTGGCTGGCGATTAATTCGCTTGAATAAGGCCGCCCCCGTGGCAATATCTGCCGAGCCACCCACCAGGGCATTGTTGGGCATAACCCCAAAAGGGGCAAAGAAAGCGTGCATCGAGCCACCCATGCCCTTGTTAAAACCATTCTCCCGGCCAAATATCTCAGCCAGAGTACCATACAAGGTATAGTCAATAGCCAAATCCTTAACACTGCCCTTAGAAAATCCTTCAACCACCCCCAGCGGACCCCCATCCATATAGGACTCCATAATATCGGTCAGAGCCTTATCACTCAACTGGGTGATAGCAGACAGGCTCTTAGCCAAAATCTCACCATGGCTACGGTGTGAGCCAAAAATGAAGTCATCAATACTTAAATGGAAGCTCTGCCCCACCGCGGATGCCTCTTGCCCAATCGACAGGTGGGCTGGCCCCCGATGGCTATACTCCACCCCTTGATAAACCCCTTCCTTTTTGATGCGGTCTAACATGCTTTCAAATTCTCGAATATAGGCCATATCACGGTACATGCGTACTAAATTTTCAGGGCCGTACTTTTTGGTTTCCTTTTTGGGTTTAGAAACATAAGCGTTAATGGGGATTTTTACGCTGCTGATAAAACTCTTCTTACGTACTTCAATGGGGTCAATAATAATTGATTTTGTCATAATATTCCTCTTACGATTTACGATTGTTCATTGTTCACTATTCACTGTTCACTATTCACTATTCACTGAATCACAGGGCCAACAGCAACTCAAAATCAGCTATGCTTTGGGATAGGGTTTGCAAAAAACGAGCTGCCGGAGCGCCGTCAACAACTTGATGATTAATCGTTAATGATAAGCCGATATGGGGAATAAATTGCACCTCACCAGCAATATCCAATGGCTTGAGGTTAATATTGCCAAGCCCCAAAATACCAACCTCAGGCGGGTTTAAAATTGGGGTAAAACTTTCTATCCCCAACCCGCCTAAATTTGTTAGGGTAAAGGTGCCCCCACGTATCTCATCGGGTTTGATGTTTCCTTCTTGACAAGCAAGGGCCAAACGTTTGGCCTCATTAGATATTTGTTTAAGGCTGAGAGTATTGGCATAAGGAATAACCGGAACCATCAAACCCCGGGGAGTGTCAACAGCAAGCCCTAAATGAACGTTTTTATATTGTGAAATTGTATCTCCACTAAATAATGAATTCATCTCCGGATACTGTAACAGGATCCGCGAAACAGCGAACATAATAAGATCATTGATATTTACATTTTGTAGACCCAACGCCTCCCTGCTACTTTTCAGCCGGCGGCGATAAGCCTGAATAGCTCTGGCATCGGCTGAAGCATTGAGGGTAAGTTGGGCCGTACTTTGCAACGACTCTAACATGCGCCCGGCAATCACTTTACGCACACCTTTTAGGGGGATAATCTTTACCTCTTCAGCAGCAACATCATCAACCACAAGGTCAGCAACAGCAGCATCAACCACAAGGTCAGCAGACATCACCCGTCCCCCCACACCCGAGCCTTTGAGTGGTACATTATATCCGCCCTGATTCACCATACTCTCCGCCAACGGCGTTAATTTAGGCTGCTTATCTAAAAGCGCCTGCACATCTCGTTCAATGATGCGCCCGCCGGGACCACTCCCCTGTAGTTTAATATCATCCAGCTTTAGATTTTTACGTTGAGCTAAATTCCGAGCCCGGGGCGAAACACCAATAATCCCCACTGGTTTCCCATTGACCGCTTCAGCCTTAGATACTGGCCCTATATTTGCGGATGGTGTAATAACGGGTTCCTCAACTTCAACAACTGGGTCAGCCTCTTGCCCAGCAGGTTGAAAATCATCAACCGCTTCATCCAGTTCACCAATGACAGCAATATTTGTCAAAACGGGAACTTCCTCCCCTGCTGCAAAGAAAATTGCCAACAATATCCCAGCAACCGGACATTCAACCTCAAGCAAAGCCTTATCCGTTTCCACCTCACATAAAACCTCACCCTGAGTTACAGCATCTCCGGCTGATTTTTTCCAGCCTACAATAATACAACTTTCTACTGACTGCCCCTGTTTGGGCATCACTACTGCAGTTGCCATTGGTTATTCACCTTTTTAGTAAGAATAGATTATTTTAGTCTAGTCACCCTACAGTTTACATAAGGCTCACGGATAAACACAGATTTTTACGGATTTTTCTTTAATTTTTTTACATAATCCGTGTTTATCCGTGTAAATCCGTAAGCTAATTAAATCCGTTAATAAAAGTGCAGGGTAGCTAGTATTTTAGTTATAATCCTCACACCAAGACCACCTCAATCCCTGCTGCTTGGACTTGTTCTACCAAATCAGCAGGGGCATCAGTATCGGTGATGATGTTATGAATTTCATCAGGGCGGGCAAAAGAAGCAAAACCAACCCTCCCCCATTTAGTGGCATCCAGAACGGCAATGTTTTGACGACACATACCCACTAACTCTCGTTTAATGGCGGCTTCATCAGGGCTAATATCGGTCAAACCCTCTGGCAAATTAAGCCCATGCGCCCCCAAAAAACCTTTTTGGATATTAAACTTGCGTAACATCTCAAGGCCATCCGTGCCGATTAATGAGAAGGTCTCTGGCTGTAATGTTCCCCCCGGCATCACCACCGACACCCCAGCCACATCACACATCTCTTGGGCAATAGCCAAACTGTTGGTAATGATAGTCAAATGGCGGTGATTTTTGAGGGATTGAACAATAGTCAACGCCGTACTGCTGCTATCAAGAAAAATCGCATCACCATCAGCAACCTGTGCTGCTGCGGCCTCACCAATACGGCTCTTTTCCTGTATCTGCCGCTCTTGCCGCATTGTCAGAGCCAAATCATACCTGCCGCCACTCGCAGGCACAGCCCCGCCGTGGGTCCGAATAATCAGCTTCCGGTCAGCCAATGCTTGTAAATCAACTCGGATGGTCACCTCGGACACACCAAGTTGTTCACTCAATTCAACCACCGATACGCGCCCTTCCTGCTCAACACGTTGTAATATCTCTTGTCGCCGTTCTTCTAAATAGAGGTCTTTCACACTAACCGCTTTTGTTTATATACTTTTACTTCCGATTGCTTTCATTTTAACACATATCAAAATAGATGTCAACTTGAGACTTGCAAAATACCGCTTGACAACCATTGTAAATTGTGGTACACTCTGTCTACCCCACCCCCCCTGGGGGGGGGATAGGGTGTTAGGGGGAAATTATGGCAAGCGAAGAAACTAGCAAAATTGTTAATCGCCTCAAAAGTGTTGAAGGCCATGTGCGTGGCATTACAAAAATGGTTGAGGATGGTGAATATTGTATAGACATCGTTAACCAAATCAATGCCGTTCAATCAGCTTTACAAAAGGTCAGCACCTTAGTGCTTGACCAACATCTACACACCTGTGTCACAACAGCCATCCGCGGCGATGACCCCAATGAGCGCGAGCGGGTGATTGATGAAATTGTGCAGGTATTTAATACTAAAAACAAAAATTAAAGGAGCTTTCTAATGCAAACTAAAACTATTAAAGTCCCCAGTATTTCATGTGGGCATTGTGTCCAGACTATTCAAAATGAAGTCAGTGAGTTAGCAGGGGTCAACAGCGTTACCGCTGCTCAAGATACCAAAATGGTTACTATTGAATGGGAAGAACCACCCCAAAGCTGGGATAATATCAAAGCATTATTGACCGAAATTAACTTTCCCCCAGAAAATTAAATAAATTGCCCAATTCATTCAACCTCGTTCCCAGGCTGAGCGTGGGAACGAGGTGAACGAGGTGTCCCCTAATCTCCCAATCCCCTAATCTCCCAAAAAGGTATAAACATGTCAACAGAAAAACAAATTACCATGCCCATCCTGGGTATGACCTGTGCCAACTGTGTGACCACAGTAGAGCGAAACAGCAAAAAAGTTGATGGCGTTTTTGATGCCGTGGTCAATTTTAGCACCGAAAAAGTAACGCTCACTTATGACCCGGCCAAAGCAAGCCCTCAAGCGATGGTTGACCGGATTGCCAAAGCAGGTTATGAGGTTCCAGTAGCAAGCCTTGAATTGCCCATTACGGGTATGACCTGCGCTAATTGTGTCAACACCGTTGAACGAGCCCTCAACAAAAAAGTGCCCGGTATTTTGGCTGCCAGCGTCAACTTTGCTACCGAAAAAGCCAGCGTAAAGTACATCCCCGGAGCCGTCACCCGCGCTGAGATGATAGCCGCTATTGAAAAAGCGGGGTATGGGGTGGTACAGGTTGACTCAGGAGAAGAATTGGTTGATGCCGAAAAAGCCGCTCGTGAGCGGGAGTTGCGTAACCAAATGAGCAAGTTGTGGATTGGGGTCATCTTTACGGTGCCACTTTTCATTTTGAGCATGGCCCGCGACTTTGGTTTGCTGGGGGACTGGTCTCATGCAGCCTGGGTTAATTATCTCTTTTTAGCTCTGGCAACACCCGTCCAATTTTATAGTGGTTGGGACTATTATGTAGGCTCATATAAAAGTTTGGGTAACAAATCGGCCAATATGGATGTCCTGGTTGCATTGGGCTCCTCGGTGGCCTACAGTTACTCTATAATTGTCACGATGGGTTTGATAGGGGGTCATGTCTATTTTGAAACCTCAGCAGCTATCATCACCCTGATTAAAATCGGCAAACTGTTAGAGGTCCAGGCCAAAGGCAAAACCAGTGAGGCAATTAAGGCCCTGATGGGTTTACAAGCCAAAACTGCTCGGGTAGAGCGTGACGAAGGTGAGCTTGACATTCCCATTGAGCAAGTTCTGGTAGGAGACCGGGTTATTATCCGCCCCGGTGAAAAAATCCCGGTGGACGGCATCGTTCTTACAGGACACTCCAGCGTGGATGAGGCTCTACTAACCGGAGAAAGTTTGCCTGTGGATAAACAAGTGGGTGATGAAGTTATCGGGGCCACCATCAACAAACAAGGTTTGCTCAAAATTGAAGCCACCAAAGTTGGCAAAGAAACCGCTCTGGCCCAAATTATACGGCTGGTTGAAGAAGCCCAAGGATCCAAAGCCCCTATTCAAGCCATGGCTGATAAAATAGCCGCTATATTTGTCCCCACTGTTATCTTGATCGCAATCCTAACCTTTGGCCTCTGGTTGGCCGGTGGAGCCGAATTTACGACTGCCCTGGTAAGATTAGTTGCGGTTTTAGTAATTGCCTGCCCCTGCGCGTTGGGGTTAGCCACCCCAACTGCTATTGTAGTCGGCATGGGTAAAGGGGCCAGCCAAGGTATTCTGTTTAAAAACAGCGCCGCCCTGGAGCGAGCTTATACCCTCCAGGCGATTGTAATGGACAAAACTGGCACAATTACCAAAGGCGAACCGACGGTAACGGATATGGTGCCTGGTGAACAATGGACAGCAGCTCGTGAACACTCCCCCAAGAATGAGTTACCACGCCCTGCTCATGCCACACCAAACACAATACTTCAACTCGCTGCTTCTGTGGAGCGAGGTTCAGAACATCCTCTGGCTCAAGCTGTTGTAAGAGCGGCCCAAGAACAAAATTTACAGCTTAGTGAACCACTTAAGTTTGAAGCCATTACCGGGCATGGGGTCTGTGCTGAAGTCGATGGTGTTCAAGTTTTACTTGGCAATTTACGTTTAATGGCCCGTGAAAAAGTAGCCTTAAATGGACTGAGTTCAAAAGCTGAAAAACTCCAGGCTGAAGCCAAAACAGTCATGTGGGTTGCCGTTGATAATCAAGCAGCAGGGCTTATCGCCATTGCCGATACGATTAAAGCGAGTTCAAGTGAGGCTGTTACCTCCCTAAAAACAATGGGTTTGCAAGTCATTATGATGACTGGCGACAATCAGGCCACAGCCCAGGCCATTGCCGCTGAAGCCGGAGTTGAGCGGGTTTTGGCCGAAGTTTTGCCCGCTGATAAAGCCGCCAATGTTGCCAAACTCCAGGCCGAAGAGCTAACCGTAGCCATGGTTGGCGATGGCATTAATGATGCCCCGGCCCTGGCACAAGCCGACGTTGGCATTGCCATCGGCACAGGGGCCGACGTAGCAATGGAAGCTGCGGGTATCACTTTAATGAGTGGCGACCTCCGAGGCGTAGCCAAAGCCATTCACCTCAGCCGGGCAACAATGCAGACCATAAAACAAAATCTATTTTGGGCTTTTGGTTATAATATCATACTTATTCCGGTTGCAGCCGGTGCTTTGGCTGGTTTTTCTGATTTACCACTCTGGCTACGCGAACTTCACCCTATTGCTGCGGCCTTTGCGATGGCCCTAAGTTCGGTTTCTGTGGTCAGCAATAGTTTACGATTACGGCGGGTTAAAATATAAATCTTGCTATGCTACCGGACACTTTTTTAATCACGAATGTCACCGAGCGGTAGCGAAAAACCAAAGGCGCTACCCCGGTTTACGCCTTCACTACTGGCCCACATACGGCCTCCATGAGCTTCAATCAGATGTTTGGTAATGGTCAGACCAATGCCGCTGCCACCTCCGGCCCGGCTACGTGATTTGTCGACCCGGTAGAAACGGGTAAATAGGTGCGCTAAATGTTCAGGGGGAATACCAATGCCGCTATCCGTAACGCTGATTTGTAAAGTTGTCCCTTGTTTTTTGGCGCTTATGGTTACCTTGCCTCCAGGGGGCGTATATTGCAAAGCATTGCCTAGCAGATTAAGTAAAACCTGATTAAGCCGATCTTCATCAGCCTGAATAGGGGGTAAATTGTCCGGAAGTTCAAGTGTAAGCGCCACCTCTTTTTCTTCAAATTGAGGGTGTAGCCGGGCTGCGGTATGCTGAATCAAAGCCTCCATAGCTAATGGCTGGCGGTTTAGCTCAAATGACCTGGCTTCTACTTGACTTAATTCTTGCAGATCATTAACCAATCTTTGTAAGCGGTCAGCTTCGCGGTAGACCTGTTGATATGTATTTGGTTCTGCTGGTAAAACATCGTCTAACAAACCTTCCATATAACCTTTAATGGTGGTTAAAGGGGTTCGTAATTCATGGGAGACATTGGCAATGAGATCACGCCGCATGGCTTCTGTTTGTTCCAGGCTAGTCGCCATTTGATTAAAACTACGGGCCAACTGCCCCAGTTCATCGTCACTGATGACTGGCACCCGTTCGTGATAATGGCCAGTTGCAATATGGCCGCTGGCTTGCATCAGGTGGAGAATCGGGGTAACCACTCGGCGGGAGACAAAAAGGCTGACCAGTATAGCGCTAACTAAAGCGGCGAGGGTGGAAATCAGCAGCGCTTCGGTGACCGCGGCCCGAAAATTGATAAAAAGATCGCTCCCCATATCCTGCATGTTCATCTGGCTGCCCATCATCATTTGCTGCATACCGGCCATATGCCGGTTAAAAGCCGTCGGCACCACTAACTCGACGGCCAGGG
>PJEL010002330.1_pt1 | contig 17690 bp, 15 predicted proteins | sample 1853271 | NCBI WGS metagenome assembly PJEL01 (sample SAMN08108733, study PRJNA415343) | Invertebrate metagenome, whole genome shotgun sequencing project. | host: Globobulimina | place: Sweden: Gullmar Fjord | collected 2015-08
GCAAAGAAAGGCGAAAAAGGAAATTGGTTAAAAAATAACGCTATCCCAAAAGCAGGTTTAAACAAATCTATCTTAGATAAAAATTGGCATTTATTAGAAACCTTTACTAACTATAGGGCGAAGAAAGTAAATAAGGTAGTTTTTAAAGTAAATGCTCATTATACATCCTGGTAATGTGCCAACTCTTCACTCATGACCGCAGGAAATCGCAAAAGCCAACCTATGTTTTTATCTATTGCTTTCGGGCACACCAATAATGCGGATAAAAATGCTTCTAATGTTATTAAACTTTCGGGCAATAAAATTAATACTAAACTTTATGTAAGGAGTTATCCAAAAAGAGGTGTCTTATCTGTTTGTGAAGAGTGAAAATAAGACGCAATAAACCTTCTGGGCACTTGTGCAATGGCAGTAATAGTGAAAAAAGAAAGGGGCTTTAGCTCCTAGAAGCTCTATTCTAAAGCTATAGAGTAGTTCACCTACTGCTAGAGTTTGAATGAGTATGTAGAGAAAACTAAATAATAAAATGTAAGTAGCTTTAGAAGCGTATCTTTTTAAAGTAAGTGAATGGTAGGTTGTATGTAAAAACATATCTAAAAACGGATCAACATATGAATAAGTTATGTTTACTCAGAGTATTATTATAAAAGGTTACTCATCATCATGCACGTCATCAAAATATTTTATTGGACTTAGGAAGATTATAGAGAAAACACAAAGGCAAAGAAATAAAATATAAAGAGCATCTTCGCCATACTCTAGTATAGCACCCCATTGTCTTTTTCTCTTAGCTTGTTGAGCTATAGCAAGCTTTTCTTTCATTTTATTTACATAAAATAGCCCTTCTTCTGGTAACTCTATACCAATACCTACTAGATAATCATACATCCCAACTAAATTGAGATTATCAAAGGGTTTCTCTTTTAAACTGTTGTAGTTGTTTACCCAGTATTCCAAAGTAACTTTACTTTTAAGCTCATTATTATTGGTAAGCTGACTTCCTGATAAATTAAACCATTTATTGTTTATTCTAGAATTGAAATTATAAAATTCCATCAAGTTTATTACGCTTACATTAGGATAATTAAGTACATTATTGAAGTAGAGGGTTACTTGAGAATGATTATGAGAAATAGGATTTTTTAAAGGATAAAGAGCTCTGTCAAGTTTGTTGTCTATAATATAGCTGTAGATATCAAAATTTTTAAAGTTCATTACCAAAGTACCATCAGGAGTTAAAATTCTTCCTATTTGCTTAAAAAGCTCTTTGGAAAAAATATAAGCCCCAACTCTTTCAATAATAACAACATCGTACTTATTATCTTTAAAATACCTTAATCCAAGAGCATTTTTTTCAAGATTAATAATGACGGAAGGATTAAGTCTTAAATTACAATCCACTGTATGGGAACCTTCATGAGTATGGTATTTAGTTTTTGCTCTGTTACCACAACCGAGTATTAAAATTTTACTTTCAGAATTATTAGCGTCTCTTAAGGGGATTACTCCAAACGTACTATAAGCATAATCTATTGCATTACTATTAGAGGTGATTTTAATATCGTATTTAGTAAGTTTGGGATGATTTTCATCACCATAAACTAATTTCTCATAATAAGCCCAATATGAATTAGCTATTTGGCAAAATACTTCATATTTCTCCTTAACATTTTCAAAAACACTATCTCCACTAGAGTTTGAAATAGTGGCTATTAAGCTGCTTGATAAAACAACAAATCCAACAAGAAAGAAAGTAGATTTGTTGAACAAGGAATTTTTTAAATTCATAATAGGTCAAATATATATAATAAGGAAGAAAAAGCAAAACTTTAGTTATTTTAGCATGGCTACTCATTGTAGTGCTATATTTACTATATATTCAACTTTAAAAAAATTACACAACAAAGTATTTTTTTTAGAAATGAAGTTTAAATTAAGTTAGATAACCATTGTTACATAATATTTAACCAATTTTTTATATTTAATGTCTTATTACTTTTTTTTTGTTTTTGTTCAAATAATATTAACAAAAATAATATTAGCAACAACTCCCACAATAACTCAATACTCTAAGAGGGATAATCCATATGCTGATAATAATGTGTTGAAATCAGGAGTTATAAACTGTGAAGAAAAAAATACTTTGCAAGCCACTTCAAAGCGTGGGTGTTGTTGGTGGTGTTGTTGCAGAGCAACCAACACCACCAACAACAAATCAACTTATACTAAAGAAGAAGTATCTACTTTAGACTTAAACCATATACTCCTTTATCAAAAACTAAAAAGATTAACTGATGAACAAGCAGGGGCTTATATTAATCTTAATATTATGAATTGTGAGGAACAAGCAGTGTTGGATATTTGTAAAAAAATGAAAAAATGTAAGAATATTGATTCACTTAAGAGTAGGATTAATGAAGAGATAAGCTCTTGTAAGGAAACACGGCTTCAGCTACAATATAGCAAGTCAATAGAGTTTTTTGTTAATTCTTCATTACATATTAAAATAGACCCAATACTTTTTTATCATCAGCTAGAAGGGTTAACTGAGGAACAAGCAGGAGAATGTATTAAGCTTTATATTATGAATTGTGAAGAGCGAGCTACTTTGTCTTTTTACAAAGAAATGAAAGGATGTAGTAGTCTCAAATCACTCAATATTAGGATTAATAAAGAGCTAAACTCTTATAAAGCAACACGGCTTCAGCAACAATACGAGTTGATAGAGCTTTTTGTTAATTCTTCATTGCATGAAGAAAGTTACAATGAAGAGAAATTTATGGAAATAGAATCCACAAAAGCTAAAACACACACAAATCAATATGAGAATGAACAGAAGGATTCTACATGTGAAATTCACACTTTAGGACTATCGTTAGAAGAAAGCTGTGATAGTTCTAATAAGTTAGAAATGAGTTTAAGTATAGAAAAACAAGAAGAAAACGCTTCGTATATTAATAACTTTTTTGGTGAAATAGTTTCATACAAAGTTTAAATTTATTGGCTCATAAGCTAATAATTGTGTATTAGTTGCTGCTTTTGTTAACACCGAATTTTTAATATTAATATTAAAAATTCGGTGTTAACAAAAACTAAACCCAAAAACCGCAAAGCTTAAAACATTGAATATGAAGACATATATATCTCTACTGCTCTATGGTTATCTTCTTAGCTATTTTAATTATTCACTCAATCCTTATTTTTATAATATAATATATTAGATGAGATTAACAAACAAATAGAAAGTAAAATACTACTGTGTTTCTTTTTTATTAGAACCTTAAATATATCATAAGTTTTTACTTTATTTATTCTTATTGCTAAATACTGAGCACTATTCGTAATAGTATAGAATATTTAAAAGATTAACAACGAGTGTTTTTTGAAGACTGGTAGCTTTTAACTTTGCAAGTATTGGAATATTAGCGTTAATATTTACGTTAGCAAATATTTTTTTTGTATCAGCAATATTTAATTTCAACTATATATAGTACTACAATTTCATCATGATTAGGTTTTGTATTCAAATTACTTAATTATCTTGTACTAGTCATTACTATTGGGTACTTTAGTTTAACTAAGATGTAGAAGTTTAAAACAAGCTTTTTAAAAAATATTTTTCATATAAAAAAATCTCTTTTACGATAGGAAAAATAATCTAAGGTATTCAGTAATAACTAAAAAGTGGTAGGTAAAAATACACCTTCTAGCAATCATTAATTTAGCTCACTCTAGTTTAGAGTCTAATATTCATAGGTAACTATGCAATTCTTTGTAATAGAAATTTCTCTAAAAACAGTAGACAATATCCTATGTAAAAAGTTATTTTGTATATTATAAAATAGACATACAAAAGATTTAAATAGCACACAAAAGAGAAAAGAAAAAAGTTGAGCAATTTTAAATGCTTGATACATAACTATAAACATATAAAATATGGATTAAGTGGACATGCTAATCAATTTAATACCAAAAAACAAACCACAATTGGTAGGCTCAAAAATAATCCATCAATTAGTAAAAAAAGTAACAGATTTAACAACAAATAATTAAAGCTACTTTCTATATGACCTAAAAAACCCTTTCATTATCATTAATTAAACTAAATTTTGATAAAACAATAAAAAAACTTTAATGGCATACATAATACTTTGCAAATGAACTATATGGCAAAAATAAAAAAAATTAAGATTAGGAGTAGATTACTAAGACAAATAGCAGTAGCAAAAAAGTATGCAAAATTAAAGATCTTTCCTTATGAACAAAAACATCAAAAAAAGATTACAACAACAGAAATAATCTAGGCTATCTCGCTATGAGAGAAGAATATAATTATAAAAAAGTATTATTTTAAAATTTAGACAGTTCTTCATAACCAAATGAGTGATAAGGCAATAAATGGTAAGTATTAATGTTTCTTCTTCATTGTGTGAGGCTATCACAGAAAGACAAAGCCGTTATTAATTTTGTGTTTATTGTATTCTATACAAAATATGTTCTACATATATTTTAAACAGGACAAAAAGAAGAATATTTTAATTTTGGACTCTATTTTAGGGTTTGTAAAAGTAGGCTAACTCTTACTTGTTTCCACTCATAGCTAATTGTACAAGCCATCAGTGGGCTTTGAAAATCACTAGAAAAATAACAAGATCTCATAAGGTCACATTATTGGAACATTTCATAACCGACTTTAGTAATAAGAGACACTGCCATGCTTCACCTAGTAACAACCAGGATTAATCAGTATCTTTTACTTGAAGTGTTGTTGGGCTATTTATATTACAAGCAGAGCAAACCAACAGCCTATCAATATCGGTAATTTTCTTTGACATTATGTTAATTCAATTAAGTGTTTGTCAAAAGCATTTTTTAGAACAAATCACAAAGATGTTCAGATTACTTAGCAAATTCTGTATAAAAAAGTGCTTATATTAGCTAAATAAAAAAGAACACAGTGATTAAACAAGATGAGTATGTAATCTCTAGTGCTTTAGCTACATGGTCACCTACGCTATTTTTTCCTATACCTACTATTAAGATTATTACCTATCATAGGTCTTTCTCTACTATATTGCTTAATACCCTTTAGGGAAGATGGTAATAACTGGTTATTTACATACTATTTAATTACATCTAAACTATATCCACTACAGACACTCTCTTTAATAGCTAGAATTCTGTAAATGAGAACCACATAGCTTAGATTTTAGTTGTTTGTCAAACTTCTTTCTTACCTTCATACCAATAGGCTCCTTTTTTTAGTCTTCCAAAACTACATAAAGCTATCCTAGGAGGGATAGAAACCATTAAACCTAGGAGATTGTCTTAACCGCCAAACTCTAAAAGCTCTCCTTTCATTTTTTACTCGAGACTTCAAGGGTTTCTTTCATTATGGATAACATTTCTTTAGTAAAACCCTCTCTACGGTATTTTGTTAAAAAAATTAAGTGGCAAAATTCTTAAATACACAATACCTACACCTCTCCAATTATAGCTACTTATCATAACAGGAATATTTGTTTTTATCATATGCTCACAGGAATTCACCTAAAAGCCAACCCAACACCTTATCAAAAGAAGATACTAAGTTATGTGGATGGGTTGTGTAGGTTCTATTTGGAATGCCAAAAACAGAGAGGATAAAGATAAAGAGTCATATTAGCCAAAGAAGGGAAATAACCTGCTTTGCTTCAAACATATTCCCAATATAAAATAAAAGACAAAACTCCTTGGCTCTCTGATGTTGTGAGCGTTTTACCTTGGTGACTTTATTGCTAATGGGTATAATACTATCCAAAAATTTTTTGAAAAAATTATGGGACGTCCTAAACAAAAAAATAAAGATGGAAGATGAAGTATTTATTTAACTATGGGAACTTTTTCAATTAAATAAATGTAGGGATGGGGCAACACGACTTTTTATTAAGTAGTAAAACTAAATATATAGGATCTATTAGTGTTAAAAATCATCTCATAGGAGGGCTAACTCTATTTACATTAAATAAACTAAAGTTTCTTTTTGTTATGATGTATGAACCCAAAATAAACAATAACATACAAAAAAACTACAACTAACTTATCTCAAGAAACAGGTAAAAGATTATTTAGAAGAACCTACTATAGGTAGAGGGGGGAGGTAAAAGTACCCCTGCAATCTTCTGAAGAGTAAAGGTTTTTTGACTTTACAAAGTAAGAAAAAAATAATAAACCCATTTTAGAGAGCCAATTAAGGCGTTTTCAAAAAAAACTTTCAAAGCAGAAGAAAGGAAATAATGTAATATATAAAACAAAAATTAGACTATCTTAGAGTCATAGAAGCATAGCAAATAGAAGGGAAAACTTTTGTCATAAAACCAGCTGTAAGCTAGTTGACAATGAAGAGACTATGGTTATTATTTTCCAATACCTTAATACAAGACAAATGACAAAAAAGCCAAAGGCAAAGAAATGGAGAAAAGGGAAAGTGGTTAAAAAATAATGCTAGAGCTAAAGCAGTATTAAACAAATATATCTTAGATAAAAGTTGGCATTCGCAATAAGTCTTTACTAGCTATAAGGCGAATAAAGTAAATAAACTGTTCTTTAAAGTAGGCGTCATCATACACCCTGGTAATGTGCTAACTCTTCACTCTGAGCTCAAAAACTCTAAGAGTCAACCTATGTTTTTATCTGTTGCCTGCGGATATAGAGATAATGCGAGATAAGAATGCTTCTAATGTTATTAAACTTTCGTTTCGGGCAATAAAATTAATACTAAACTCAAGCTAATGAGAGTCAAAAAGGGGTGTTTTTTCTCTTTCTAAAAGAGTGGATGTGGAGCCAACTCAAGAGACAAAAATCCTTTTGGTGACTTGTGCAATGGCAAGCAATAGTTGAAAAAGAAAGGCATCTCACCTCCCCCTGGAAGCTACAGAACTTTAGCGAAAGAGTAGTTAACCTACAGTGTGTGAGTAAAAAAACAATGAGGTAGACCATCAGAGCCACTCAATTATAATATTTTATAAGGGAAATGATAAGCTTTGCCAGGTCTATTTTTTAGCATATTATACAAAAAAACTCTACTAACTATTAGTGAGGGGAAGGCTATAAGAACTTAGGAGAGTGTTTTTTAATAATTATATTTGAATTAATTGTTACTACATGAAAGTTTTTAAAAATAAATTACTAATATTGTGATGTTAATTTTAGAATCTCAAATCAATTGTTATGAACCCTCGTATGAATATTAAGATTAAAGAATATATTGGATATATAAATACTCAGCTAATTAAAAAGTACATTGTAGGTGTAAAAACTTTAAAAAAACTATTATTTAATACAACAAACTTTATCATTGATGAGGTAAAAAGCGTAGAAAAAAGTCAAAAATCTTATACTTATAAAAGTGCAAAAGGATTTTTTATTTTTATTTTGTTTATTAATGTTGTTGTTAATGTTTTTGTTACTGATAATGAGCTTAGGAAAAGTTCGTTATATGTTATAGTAATATTGCTACCTATTATTACGGCTTTATTACTCCTTATCAGTTTGATTTTTATTTCAATTTTTACATTTGTATTAAAAAATATAGTAGATGAGATTAACAAAAAACAAGCAAAAGTACTATTTTATTGGCTTTCCGTGAAGGGTTTAGTTATACTTTTAATTCTAAATTTATTTTTATCTATAGCCAATTACCTAGAATTTATTGGATATAAAAATATTGCTTACGCTATTAGATCTGTTGTTATGATATATTCATTAATGGCGCTGATTATGGAGCTTGTTATTGGGTATAGAGTGCTTAAAAGATTAACAACCAATGCTTTTGGAAAACTTGTAATTTTTTGTCTTGTGATTTTTGGAATATTCATATTAATTCCTATGTCCTTTTTGATGTTCTTTTCTGTATTAGCAATGTTAACAGGAATTGCAGTAAATTATGCTATTTAAACATCTATTAGTAGAGTAATACATTTTTATGGATGGGGGGGGATAATGTTTTATGATAAACAGCATACAAGAATTAAGTAAAAATCAATCACATTTAACAAAAGAACAAGTCGTCCAGATAATATTGCTTGCTTTAGAAATCGATAAAGCAATAGAAAAGAACATCTACCTAAGGCCTAAGGTGTATAGGAGAATCCAAAAGTTAAAATATACTATGGCTTAAGCGAACAATTAATAAGTAGTACTTAGAAAAGATATCTAACGACTGCGTGTTGCATGTGGTAGATATAGTGTTTTTGCTTCGTCTCTCTACTAGAGGCACTATCTATATTACAATTAACTTGTGAACTTAAATTAAGAGTGTAGATAACAATATACTTGTCTAAAATGTTGGTCACTGCAGAATGGTTAGTGGAATTAGGAATTAAGCTATTAACCTTTTTTGGACAGGAAAAAGAAAGTAGTTTAAGTTAACGTGGCTACAATACAGTTAATATATCTCCACAGCGTATAAAAAGCAAAAGAACTCACTAATGCTAAGAGCGCCAAAGTATAGGCTAGTAGTTTCGAGAATGATTTAGTGGATGTGGAGGCTATCGATTATGCCAATTTATTGGATAAACAAATTCTCTCCGAGATCAAGTTAAGGTTCTTAACTAACAATTAAAAAGAAAAAAGTCTATTTAAAACAAGTGTATCTAAGAAAATCTTAGTTATAAACACACTAAAAAAAGTGGTTAACCTATCCGATGATTAACTAAAATTTACCGCTAATATTTAGCTCTATATTTAGGCTAATGTCAACGGATTAACTATATTAATTAAGAGTCAATAGTGTTAATATCTTAGAAAAAGCCAGGCTGTCACAGGCCTATAGTGCCACAGATGGTAAGACCAAAAGAATTGCTACTTTTAAATTTCCGTCAACCTGCATAAGAGTTTGTAGTACAGTACCTTCTGTGTCTACTCCATCCTTCAAAGACAGGGATGGAGTAATACGACTTTTTATTAAATTATAAAACTAACAATATAGGATATTTAAGTGTTAAAAATTATTGTTGACAAGGCTCCAAGCTATATTTACATAAAGAAAATGCATAATAAACTAAAGATTATTTTTGTTATGAAAGTCAAACTCAAAATAAAAAACGACAGAACTATTAGGGAACAACTAGCATTTCAAAAAAAGCAAAATAAAGACTACTATAGAAAAACATACCATAGATGGTAGAGGTAAAAATACCAATTCAGTGCTAAAGAGTAAAGGTTTATTTGACATTAGTAGGGAAGAGGAAAAAAATAAAACTATTTTAGAACCTCTCCTTAGACCTTATCAAAAAAAATGCATTCTTTATCAACCAAAGAGTATAGCAAATAGAATGGAAAATTTTTGTCACAAAACAAGCCCTAAGATAGTTGATAATAAAGAAGCTAAGGTTCTTGTTTTTGAGTACTTTAAAACAAAATAAATGACAAAAAAACCTAAGGTAAAAAACAAATAACAGAAAATGGTTAAAAAATTAAGTAAGGAGTAACGCAGGCTTAAATAAAGCGAGGCTCGATAAGTGGATGCATACAAAAGAAGATCATACCACTTATTTGCAAAAAAAAGCAAAAAACAGTCTTTAAACTATGTTGATTCATCATACATACTGATACGTGCTAAGTCCTCACTCCCAAGCGCAGGTAATCTTAAAAATCAATCTATGTTTTTTACCTACTGATTGCGTAGGTAGAGATAATCCGCGATAAGAATGCTTACAAGGTAAGGTTCTGTCTGTTTAGGATAGGGATATAATGAGAGTGTTTTTAGTTATTGGTAAATCAATATTGCAACTATCACCCTATAACGTTAACCAAGTCAGTTTTTAGACTTGACTGACTTGCTTACAAAAGAGATTTTTTGGAGATCCACTTGTTAATTAATTGATTCGAGAGGCTCAGAATCTAAACAGTACTAAAGTAATTAATATAACATTTTAGTGTTTATTGAGAGAAGATAGTTTTCTTATATTGGACAGTTAGAACTTAGTATAAGTATATAAAAAGATATTATCATCTATGACTAGTAAGAGATACAGGATTTAATTTATAAACTAATAAATGAATACTAATTGATACTTTGATATAGGTTTTAGATTAATATTTACTAATATTGTATAGATATTAAGATACCTTGTTGAAGTCTGGTGACTGGACAACTATATCCAATAATTATTATATATAAAAACTCTTTTTAAAATGTCTATTGGTAAGTATATAAAAGTGTTTGAGAAGTTATTATCTTCCCCAACAAGCTTTATATCAGATGAGATAAAGAATTTGGAAAAAAGACGAGAATCCTATAGGAGGGTGAAAAATATTATTACTTTTTTTTTGATACTATATAGCTCACCAATAATTATAGCATTAATATTCTTTAGAAGAAAAGAATTATTTATACAGTTTATCACTAGTATAATGTTCATATTGCTATCAATCTTAATTCTAAGATCAATAATTACTTTTTTATTAAACAAATTAGTTAATGATCTTAGTAAAGAGCAACTAAAATCACTATGGAGCTATCTTTTTGCAAGGAGATGTATTATATTATTTTTGTGTGTATTAACAATAATAACTACTAGGATTGCTTTGTTTAAGAATCCTCTTATTTTTATATTTGTGGAGAAATTTATTTCAATATCGAGTATATTATTTATTATTCTAGAGAGTAGAATTATGTATAGAGTACTTAAAAGTTTGACAAATATATATAGAACATACTGCTATAATATTATTTATTTTTATTATAATTTGGTTTATATAAACAGAATAGTAATTTTTATTAGACAGCATGTTAAGTTAAGTCTATTATAAAAACTATTTTTATCTATTAATATTTATAATATGAAAATTGTTTCATCATTACAGCATTTAAAGAATTTATTAGAAAACCCAGTAGAGTTTTTAACAGACTCTGTAAAGAACTTTGATTCTAAGGAATATATTTATTTAAAAATAAAAAAAATATTTCTCTGCTCTGTACTTTTTATTACTTGTCTTTTATTAATATCTATTTTATTTTTAGCAGCTTTCAATCCTCTTGACTTAGAAGTAGATAGCAATTTACTAATTGCTAGATTGTTATTTAAAATGTTAATTGTTAGTGTATTGTTTCTATATTTATTTTTTTTGTGGAGTAGATGGATATTCGTCTATATTACAAAAGAATCACCTACTGACTTTAGTAAAAATCAATTAAAATTAATGTGGTTTTATTTGTTTTTAATTAAGATTATTTTATTTTTTATAGTTTGTATAACTTCAAAAGTTATAACAATCATACCTATCTATATTAGTGTAGGGTTATATTTTTTCCTTGTTGTACTGATTGAATATATGTGTTTTAATAAATTAAAGCCCACTAATTTCATCAATTTTATTTTTTTCAATATAATTATCAGAGGTTTGATTACAGCTCTTGGAACAGCTTTTTTACAATTAACTTTTTTTATAATATTTATATTAATACCAATTGTAAGATTTTTAGGAACTTTAATGTAAAGTTTTTTTGAAAAAATATTTAAATAATCTCCGTTTTAGATAACTAAATAACAACACATGGGTTCCAATTTGTGTGATACTGTATACTTTTTCATATTTTATTGTGAATATGTATTTACAATAAAATTAATACTAATCTTGCTTAATAATGTCTATAAAAAACTAGTCAACTTAAAGGCAAGAATACTTTGTGCTTGATGGGTTGAGTGGGTTAGCAATCGTCAAAAGATAAGGTTAAACTTGCTACTTGGAGCTATAGCTCAGAGTTGTTTAAAAAATGAGAATATTAGATTACCCTTAGATGGGCCTACAATATTGCTTAGTTCCCTTAATGTCGCTTTCTCTATTCTATAAATTGTTTTAAAATGAATAAAAAGACGACTGATTGTTTTTGAGCCAACACCAGGGATTATTAAAAGACGACTAGTAAAACCATCCTTTAATCTTTTTCCTCTATGAAATGTGATAGCAAACCTGTGTGCTTCATTCCTAATATGTTGTAAAAGCTTAAGAGTAGGAGACTTTAGAGGAAGATGAAGTGGTATGGGGTCTTTTGGGTAGTATAGTTCTTCTAGTCTTTTGGCAATTGCTATAACTGCTATTTTACCATAAAGTTTAAGCTCATCTAAAGCTTTAATAGTGGCGTTTAACTGTCCCTTTCCTCCATCTACTAAAATTAAGTTGGGTAATGGTAGTTCATTTCTCAAAAGATTAGCATACCTTCTACTAACAACTTCACTCATAGAGGCACAATCATTAATGCCAATAACAGACTTTATGTGATAGTGGCGGTAGTGTTTTTTGGCTGGTTTACCAGCCAAAAAACACACCATCGCAGCTACTGGGTTGTTTCCATCTAAATTAGAGTTGTCAAAACATTCAATATGTATTGGTAGATCTTTTAACCTTAGGTCTTTTTTCACTTGCTGTAGTAATATGTTTGATTGGGTTTTAGTGCTGTTTTCTTTTTTGTTAAGATTCTTTTTTTTAAATAAATATGCATTTTTAATTGCCATTTCAAGTAATTTTTTCTTATCTCCACTTTTAGGTATTCTCAGCTTTACCCCTTCTGGAAGGGACTCTATATCAATATTGCTAATTAACTCCTTGGCTTTATTTGCAGTTTTTTCCCTATAATGACCTATGGCTATAAGGCCTATTTGACTAATACTTTCATCTAATTTTTTTTTTATTAGTAAGGTTTCTGCTATAAGCATAATTCCCTCATAAATATGTAAATAGCTTATATAAACATCTTCTTCACTTTCTAATAATGCTATAACATCAATAATCCCCCACCTTGGATTTGTTATAATAGATCGGTTTTTGTATTCTACTAATGCCTCAAGTTGGTCTTTATAATTTTGTGCTATATTAAATTTCTTTTCCTTTGCTGCTGTTAGCATTTTCTGCTTGATTTTTTTTTTGATTGGTGAGAAGTTGCCTTTTAGCAAAAAAACAATAGATTTAACATCATCCATGTAGAGATCTTCTTTTTGTAAACCCTCACATGGAGCTAAGCACTTTCCAATATGGAACTCTAAGCAACGTTTAAAAATTTTTTTTTCAATATTTTCCTTTGATAGGTTGAGCTTGCAAGTCCTTAGAGGATAAATATTTCTTATTATAGATTTTATTTGATTTAAAGATTCAATATTTGTAAAAGGTCCAAAGTATTGTCCAAGGATTGTGTTTCTTTGACGTGTTGTAATTAAACGAGGATATCTCTCACTAGTTATACAGAGGTAAGGATAGCTTTTATTGTCTTTTAATGAAATATTGTAGAAAGGTTTATTTTGACTTATGAGGTTTTTTTCAAGTAAAAGAGAATCTCTCTCATCGCTTACAACTGTACAAGAAATATACTGTATGTTTTCTACCATTTTAGTGGTTTTGAAATTTAAAAATTGTTCTGTTTGAAAATATTGTCCCACACGTTTCCTAATATTCTTAGCCTTGCCAACATAGATCATATTATTATTTTTGTTGTAAAAATAATATACACCAGGTGAGGTAGGTAGTATGTTTCTCTCTTCTATGCTAAAGATTAATTTGTCCATAATATTATAATGTGTTATTTTTTAAATATATTGGATTTTTTATAATAATTATGTAAAAGTTGCCCTTAACCTAATTTTATTAGAGTACTAAGAGATGATAATTGATTAGTAATCTATCATTAATGGAAAAGAAATAATAATATCAGTGTTATAAAGTTTTTACTTTTTTCAAAAAAATAGCCTCGCTGATATTGAGAAAAAAGCGTAGATAATCTCCCGTGCTTTAGCTCAATACTTTCAAGTATGCCTATTTTTTCCTCTACCTACTATTAAGTTTATTAACTATGTCTTTTTTTATAGATTGTTTATCGCCCTTTAGGCAGACGGTACTTGCAACTTATTTACATACTCTTTAACTCTCATATAAATGTAGATCCATCACAAAACATTTCATGATAGCTAATAATCCACAAATGAGTCTCTCTAATCTTATTTTTAGTTGACTTCTAAACTTTTTTCTTATTTCATGCTAACTGTACAACAAAACTACATAAAATTATTATGGGTGGAACAGCAACCATTAAATTAAGTAGATCGTCTTCATCACCAAGCTCTAAAAGTTCCCCTTTCATTTTATTGAAAGGGACTTCAAGTGCATCTTTAATTTTATATAACATTTCTTTAGTAAAAAGACTACATCTAAACTTTTTTGTAAAAATCAAATGAACAAAATTCTTAAATACAGAATAACACAAAAAAGTTGTATTTAGACTCTCTAGTTAAGAACATCAAGTGTTGATATATATTTAATAGAGTAATACTTAAGTGTACTGATGTTGATCTATTAGTCTTTGGCAATTTGCAAGTTTAGTACATTTCACTTTAGCTTTTAGATGAAAGTGGATAAAGCTTTTACTTTTAGGAATATTAAAAAAAACCTTGCTTGTTATAACTTTTTAATTACATCATTATATGTGGTGTTAATCACATGATAAATAAAAGTTTCCTGCAAAACATTTAGGCAAATTAATATTACTTACTCCCATGGTCAAATTCAGAATGATATTCTTTAATATTTCTGTAATTAATAAAAAAAACAATCACTTTTTTAAATATCATTATTATTATGCAAAGTCAACCGTATCTACTTTTTTTAGTCTTAATTGAATTAAGATTGTGTAATTAAAAAAAAATATGGTATATTTGTGATAAAATTATCAATTATTAATCATCATGAATATGAAAATGAACTTAAAAGCATCCTTACTGACTACCGTACTCTGTTGTTGTGGTACTAACAATCTTATTTCAAGTACTGTTATGAGTGATTTACGAATTAATATTAGGTCTTTTGTAGATAGATTGGGAGACGTTAATGCAAAAAACAGTGGCTATACGATAAATGGACACTTGTTACAAAAACGTTATGAGGCATTAAGGTTAATGCTGCAGATAGGTGAGTGTAAAGCTCAAATAAAAGAAATTGACTCATCAAAAAACTCTGAAACTGAGTCAATATTTATGAAGGCTGCAAAAATATTTGGTTATAATGAAAAAGGTGATTTGAATTGGACAATTAATAATATCAACAAATTAAAGAAGAAATTACTTTCTGCTCAAGAAGAACTAAGGGGACTTCGACTACAAAAAACATCTAAATATAGCATAAAGGACAATCTTAATGTTATGGCTCTGCAATTTTCTAGGTATGCTGAGTTCAGAGAGGAATGTTATCTCTTTATTATCCTTATCCTTATTGTTATGCTTTTCATTCATTCTCGTTAGTATGATTAGGTCTTTTTTTGTGCTTGCTCTTTGAGCGTTATTTTCTACAAAACCTGCTAAATAAATACAGCGAGGTCTTTGTGGTTTCTACTATGAAAAGTTACTTAATACTCATCTTTGATGGCTTAGTGACTTATTCCTTAAGCCACAGCACTTTACATGTTGAGTAATGTGGCTTTGTTTTGAATAAAGCACCTTGCTGCCCTAAAGATACAGGGGGTTGTGGTATGGGGTAATACAGTATACGAATTTCTGGTGCCAGAAGCTAAGAAAAGTCACTGTTGTATAGAATACCTATCCAACGCGCCTAGCCGTATCGGTTTTCTAGCCCTTTATTGTAGAGAACATAATTATTAGAGTGTGAAATCACCTTACCCTGCCACCTCTACAATTATAATTAGCCATAATAAATACTTTTTTAGTTGCAATTAGATGGTTTATTTAGAGCATATTGACAGGAATTCTCTTAAAAACTCAACACAAATTTGCAAAAAAGATATCAAGCTCTTTGGATGGGTTATGTCCCATATACTTGGAATTCAAAAAAAAATAGATGATAAGGAAAAGAACTTATTGTCAAAAAAAAGAGTATCCTGATATTAACAAAACATACTCTCAATATAAAGTAGAAGAGCAACTAACTTGGTTGTTTATTTGTTATAGTAAAATATTAAGCAGAAGAAACTTCAACTGCTATAACATTTACCAAAACTTTCTTAAAAAATATTGTCCTTAATTCCAGAAAAAAAGAAAGGATTAATAAAGAACCATTCATTTAACTAGAGAGTAAAACTCATAATATAGGATATTTAAGTGCTAAAAGTCAAATCATAAAAGAGGTCAAACTATATGTACAAAAAAAGAGGCATAATAAGTATCAAAGTTTCTTTTTGTTATGGAACTCAAGCTAAAAATAAACAACAACCTAACTACTCATCTAGCATTTCTAAAAAAGAAAGGTAAAGCTTACTATCGAAAAACATACTCTTGGCATAGACAGAGATGAGTAAAAATACCCCTACAGTGTTCTAGTCGCGAAGGCTCTTTTTCCTTAACAAAGAATAAAAGAATATAAAAACAATAAAACTACTTTAGAACTTCACCTAAGTAGTTTTCAAAAAAAACTTAGAAGAGAAAAAAGGTAAGTAAAGTAATATATAAAACAAAAGAAAGGAATTTTTTATTAATGCAGAGCATAGCAAATAGTGAAGAATTTTTGTCACCGAACAAGCCGTAAATTAGTTGATAAGAGAGAAACTAAGGTTCTTGTCTTTGAGGAATTAAATGTCGAACAAATGATAAAAAACTTAAGACAAAGAAAACAGAAAACAGATAAATGTTAAAGAATAAAGCAGGCTTAAGTAAACCGATATTAGATAAGTGGTGGCATTCGAAAGAAGATTTTACTACCAACAAAGCAAAAAAATAACCAAAGTGGTTTTTAAAGTAGTTTGATTTATCATAAACCTGGTAATATGCTAATTGTCTTCACCTGGATAACCGTAAGAGTCAAACTATATTTTTATCTAATAACGCAGACATAGGGATAAACTACAATAAGAATACTTAAAAATAGTTATTAAGCTCTGGAATAAAATTAATCATAACTTTATGTGTAAGGAGTTGTGAGAGGTATCTTATCTCTTTGCGCTAGTGGACGTGGAGTCCAACTTAAGAGGTAAAGAGGTCTTCTCCTAAGAAACGTGGTGGCAGGTAAGCAGACACATCATTTTCCCATTAAGCACTAAGAGCTTTAGCTAAAGAGTAGTTTACAAAATATTTATTTTACTGTAAAAACAAAATGTAATAACTAATAGAAACCTGTAGTATTTTATAAGCTTTTATTTTATGTTTTTTGTATATTCGCAGACATGATTTGCAGAGATATAAGAAGAATAATAACCTTAAGCTTAATGATATTAGCACATCCATAAGAGCAACCAAAGTAGATGACAAGGAAAGAGCAATGAACAAGATGCGTAGGTAATCTCTCGTGCTTTAGCTCACCTAGTCACCTACTACTATTTTTTCCTGTACCTACTCTACTATTATTACCTATCCTAGGTCTTTCTCTGCTGTATTGTTTAACACCATTTAGAGAAGATGGTAGTCGCCACTTATTTACATACTCTTTAATTACATCTAAACTATCTCCACCACAAGATACTACTTTAATAACTAGGACTCCATAAACGAGACCCCCATATCTTAGATTTTAGTTGTTTACCAAACTTCCCTCTATTTCATACCAATACGCTCCTTTGAGTCGTCCTACAAAATTACATTTTAGCTATCCTAAGTGGGATAGAAACCATTAAATGTAGGAGATCGTCTTCCCCTCCAAACTCTAAAAGTTCTCCTTTCATTTTTATACAAGAGACTTTAAATGTTTCTTGCATTTTAGATAACATTTCTTTAGTAAAT
>PJEL010002331.1_pt1 | contig 17685 bp, 15 predicted proteins | sample 1853271 | NCBI WGS metagenome assembly PJEL01 (sample SAMN08108733, study PRJNA415343) | Invertebrate metagenome, whole genome shotgun sequencing project. | host: Globobulimina | place: Sweden: Gullmar Fjord | collected 2015-08
ACAGGTAAAGTACGGATGTACCACCACCTTCAAATTCCCCATAAACCTGGTTGATATAGCTATCAGGAGAATCTTTGAGCCGTTGCTTAGCATCTGCCAGCAAAAATGTCACTTTGCCAAATATAACTGCTCCGGCTGGACATGCCTCTGTACAAGCAGGTTGGCCGTTTTTAGCCAGATTATTCGTTCGGCAGAGCTCACATTTTTTGATTTCACCATAGAATTCATTAAACTGAAACTTTGGAATGTTGAACGGACAATTCATTTGGCAGTAGCGGCAGCCGCAGCATGCATCTTTATCATATGTCACGATACCGTTTTCTGTCTTATTCAGGGCACTGGTTGGGCAACCTGATACACAGCTTGGATCAACACAATGCATACATTGCCGTTTGACAAATGAGGTCCCTTCAGGGCCTTTGTATACCTTAATGATGTTCAAGGTTTCCTCAGAAAGATCCCTGGGAGCGTCATAAATCCCGTCAGCATCATACTCGATCGGCATGTTGTTGGCTTTCTTACATGCCACTTCGCACGATTTGCAGCCGATACATTTGGTCGCATCATAGAGCATACCAATGTGGTTGGCTTCAAGCTTTTTAACTTCACTCGCCAAGGCCTTACCAGTTAGCAGAGGAGATGCAGCGACCCCCACTCCAGCACCAGCAATCCCTTTGAGGAAGTTTCGACGTTTAATCTTCATATTATTCCTCCTCTGATCCAGGAAGTTTCTTTGCTTTCATTGCAACGGCCGTTGCTGCGACTCCAACAGCAGCACCTACTGCTCCCACTGCAACCAGACTTGGTGTCGTGTTGCCTGTCTCTTCGATTTGAGCGTATTGTTGTGGCGGCGTGGTGAAAAGAACGTCTGACAGCTCATGTATGGATTTGTTAAATCCGACTTTGGATTCGGTACAGCCAAAACAAGGATGACCCACGTTCACCGGCCAGGTTTTTTCTCTGTTAAAACCAATTTCCGGGCAGTTTCCATAGGTGCTTGGTCCCTTGCAGCCCAATTTGTATAAACAATATCCTTCTCTATGTCCTTCATCACCAAATTCATGGGCAAATCGTCCTGAATCAAAATGGGCTCGTCGTTCGCACTGATCATGGATCAGGCGGCCATAGGCAAACTTGGGACGTCCAAGTTCATCGAGCGCAGGAAGCTTCGCAAAAGTCAGGTAGTGTACGACGGTTGAAAGGAAGTTGTAAGGACTTGGCGGACAACCGGGGATCGTTACGATAGGTTTGTCTTTAATAATTTCGCCTACACCAACAGCGCCGGTTGGATTTGGACCGGATGATGGAATGCCTCCCCAGGATGCACAGGAGCCAATTGCGATGATGGCAGCACAATCTTTGGCAACTTCTTTTAGGCTATCGAGGGCTGTTTTCCCGGCAATCATGCAGTAATGCCCATCTTCTTTGGTTGGAATAGCTCCTTCAACAACTAGAACATATTTCCCTTTATAGCGTTTCATGGCAGCATGCAGCTGTTCTTCAATCTGATGTCCGGCAGCTGCAAAAAGTGTTTCATGGTACTCGAGAGAAATGACATCCAGAATCACGGCAGCGAGGTCGGGACCCTCTGCTCTGAGCAATGATTCGGTACACCCCGTACACTCCTGGAAATGCAGCCAGATCACAGCAGGCTTGTCTTTCTTCTGCATGGCATTTGAAAATTGCGGAATAAAAGCTGGAGAAAGCCCTAAAACTGTAGCAACTTTTGTTGATAGTTTCAGGAAATCTCGTCTCCCTACTTCGTTCTCAACAAACAGATTTTTACCTCGGATCATTTGAATTTCCCTCCCAATGATTGTTTTTTGAATTCTAAGCAAAATGCGGGTCGAATGGCGGACCATTCTCAATGCAAATTGATACTTCTTCCTTGCTTGGATTGCACGGAACCTTCCATATAGAGGTTGTAAAGTAAAGCAAAAAATAAAAAAAAATATGGTGAGATTACGTTTGTGAGCAATTGTTCGGAAAATATTTTAGATAAATACTGTTTAACAGTATGAAATATAAGTTATATTGTGCGGAAGAGTCAAAACTCAGGTGGATCAGTAGTCAGTTTTCATATGGGAAAAATATATAATAAATATTGATATAGAAAAAATAGTTATCTTCATCATTTTAGTGAACATAGGGCTGTATCGACTTTGTAGCCCTGTTAATGTTATTGATCGAATTGAAATTATTCAGTCGCCTGCTTTTTTTAAGGCGAGCCTTGGGTATAGGACACTACCGCTTTCAACTACTTGTTAATCTGTTTCTAGCCTCAAAGTATCGTAAGTTCAGTGATCTGGGATTCGTTCGAATGTGAAACTGGTTTTTCCCTGCGAGCTCCGGAAACACAACAAGCAAAACCTGGAATGTTGTGATTAACGCATTCGAAGCTGCAAGTTTCGCTTCTCGCTACCAGTGAGTTTCTTCCCTATCTCGTAATCCGGTTGAAAAAAACCGGAGTCAGTCAATTCCCCAGTCAAAAGGCAAAAATCCAAAAAATTAAATAAAGCCAGTGCCTTTTGGGTCGATTGGGTCCAGTGTTGCAAAAAAAATGTGAGACATGTACCGTTGGCTTTCGAAATGAAGGTAGTCCCATAGGCTGAAGAAGTCTGTTTATTTAAACATTGCAATTGGGAGTTGGCATGTGTCTGGCGATACCAGGGATAATCGAAGAGATAGGGCAGCAGGAATTGCTAACGATGGCTCGCGTAAATTTCAACGGCATGATGAAAGAGGTTTGCATTGAATGGGTGCCAGACGTAAAAGTTGGTGAATATGTAATTGTCCATGCGGGGTTTGCGATCAGCATTCTAGACGAAAAAGAAGCGCAGGAGAACTTGAAATTGATCAATGAGGTTGCTCAATTACCAGGTGCTTATAACAAATGGTAGGAGTAATTACGACTACCACACAACCGTCGTATCAGAGATCCAGTAAAATATTAAGAACTAGAATATGTCAAATCAGGACTTGAAAGCAGACAAGATATTATTGGCCCATGGCAGTGGTGGTAAAGCTTCTGCTGATCTTTTTCAGCAGGTATTCTTGCCTCAGTTTAATAATCCATACCTTGCAGAAACACATGATGGCGCTGTTTTTGAGATAGGAGAGCAACGCTTTGCCTTCTCAACAGACAGCTATGTGGTCAAGCCACATTTCTTCCCCGGGGGAAATATTGGCGACCTGGCTGTGAACGGAACTGTGAATGATATCGCAATGTGCGGCGCACGGCCTTTGTATCTCTCCACCGGTTTTATTCTGGAGGAGGGTTTTGATATGGCAGATTTGAAAACCATTGTAGGATCGATGCGTCTGGCTGCCGAAAAAGCCGGTGTGCTACTGGTGACTGGGGATACAAAAGTGGTGGAACGGGGCAGCGCTGATGGTATCTTTATAAATACCTCAGGCATAGGGCAACTCGACCCGGGAATCAATATCTCTCCTAAAAATGCTGCAGAAGGGGATGTTATCGTGATCAATGGCCGAATCGGAGATCATGGCATTGCGGTCATGTCTAGAAGGGAAGGCATTGAATTTGAGTCTGATATTGTGAGTGATTCAGCCTCGTTGAACCATATAGTTGAGAGCATATTGCAGGTAGTTCCCGATGTTCATCTTTTAAGAGATCCGACCCGTGGGGGAGTGGCGGCCACACTGAATGAAATCGCTGATGCGGCAGATGTCGGGATCGATATTGATGAGGCACAAATTCCACTCGATCCTCAGGTTGCAGCTGTTAGCGATATGCTGGGTCTCGATCCACTCTATATTGCCAACGAAGGGAAAATGATGGTCTTTGTCCCAGCCAATGAAGCTGAGCGTGTTGTAAGCGAAATGAAAAAGTATCCTGAAGGCGCAGACGCAGCTATCATTGGATCAGTCACAGCAAACCATCGGAAACGGGTGGTAATGAAGACCCGAATTGGGACCAAACGTGTGGTTGATATGCCTTCAGGGGAACAACTGCCAAGAATTTGTTGATTGTTGATTCATAACAATGGAACACTTGGCTCTGCAAAAGTAGTGAATAGTTACGATTCGAACAGGCACAAGTGGTGTAATTTTTTTAACTGGATTTATAAGGTCGAGGGGCTGTGCACGAAGTATCAATCATGATGAGCATAATGGATTTGGCGATCGAGCAGGCCAGAGAAAACAGTGCGGAAAAAATCCAGAATATCTCGCTGGAAGTCGGTCAAAAATCAGGAGTGGTTATTGATGCTCTGGAATTCGCTTTTGAAGTCGTTTCTAAAAACTCGATGGCGGAGGGTGCAACGTTAAATATCCATTCCATACCATTTCGGGGAGAGTGTGTCGTTTGTGGTCATCAGTTTGTCTGTGACGATTTTCTGGTTTGCGACAAGTGTGGAAACTTTGGGAAAATAATATCGGGTCAGGAACTACGGATTAAATCTATTGAGGTAGAATAATGTGCTTGGATTGTGGATGTGCTGAGACAGGAGACGTGAAGATCGATGGTCAAAAAATGGAACACCATCATCATGATGACACCCATCATGATCATTCACATCACACTGAAAGTAAATCAGGTAGAGAAATCTCCATTCAACAGGATATATTAAGTAAAAATAATGAATTGGCCCAGCACAACCGCGAGCATCTGCAAGCGCATGAAACCTTTTGCATGAATTGGATCAGTGCCCCGGGATCAGGTAAAACGGCCCTTTTGGAACGAATCATTCAGGATTACGGTGCAGAACTGCCCATATCGGTAATTGAAGGAGATCAACAGACGGATAATGATGCCCGGCGGATTGTCAAAGCCGGGGCGGATGCAGTGCAAATAAATACCGGTGCGGCTTGTCATCTGGATGCCAATATGATTCACCATGCTTTGCATCGCATCAACCTGCAACATACTCGCTTGCTGGTAATTGAAAATGTTGGAAATATGGTTTGTCCAACGGCCTATGATCTGGGTGAAGATCTGAAAGTTGCTATTATCAGTGCCCCTGAAGGCGAAGACAAACCCGTGAAGTACCCCGATCTGCTCTTGACGGCCAATGTGCTGTTGATCAACAAGGTTGATCTGATTCCTTATCTCGATTTTAATCTGGAAAACTGCATCGCCCTGTCGCGAAAAGTGAATCCGCAAATACAGATTTTTCCAGTCTCCGCAAAAACCGGTGAGGGCATACCAGCCTTTTACGACTGGCTTACCAATCAAAGTAAACACCTTGGCACTTCTGCCTGATACTTGCTCCCCTTTTTTGTCCCACTCGATCTGACCCGGCAAATTAAGAAATGTGTCGGGCAGGCGACGTGTAACGAATTTGCGTGAAGTCCTACGTTTTTGACTAAAGAGCAAGCTTGTTGTTAAGATTATCAAAACTAAAAAACAGCAAAAGAGATCGTTAACAAATTGTATTCGCTTGGATTCATCATTAATCCTTAACAGGAGGCTTTTCGATGTCAGATTATCGTTACGATGATAAAACCGTATCCGGGTTTATCGTATCCTCAATCTTTTGGGGGGTGATCGGGATAGTGATTGGATTATGGATCTCTATTCAAATGTGGATGCCGTCGCTAAATTATCCACCCTATTTTACATTTGGCAGACTCAGAACGGTGCATACGAATGTGCTGTCGTACGGTCTGGGAATTGGTGCCATTTTTGGCATCAGCTACTATATCATCATGCGGTTGACCAGACGTCCGTTGGTATTTCCGAAACTGGCACGATGGCATTTACATATCTTCAATATCGCCATGGTGTTGGCAGGTTTAAGCTTGCTGGCCGGAATGAGTCAATCACTTGAGTACGCAGAGCTGGAGTGGCCGCTGGATATCGGCATTTTGATTTTATGGGTCATATTCGCCATCAACGTCTTTGCTACCATCATCAAGCGCAAAGAAGAGCAGATGTACGTCTCGCTTTGGTATGTGCTGGCGACCGTGGTAGCTGTTGCCATGCTTTATATAGTGAATAACCTCTCTATACCCGTTTCGCTGACCAAGTCGTATCATCTGTTTGCTGGCGTCAATAGCGCCAATGTTCAATGGTGGTACGGGCACAATATCGTTGGGTTTATCTTCACCACACCAATACTGGCGATGTTTTACTATTTTTTGCCAAAATCCACTGGCTTGCCTATTTACAGTCATCGTTTATCAATCATCGCTTTTTGGTCTTTAGTGTTCGCCTATTTATGGACGGGTGCTCACCACCTGGTTTATACTCCGCTTCCTGATTGGATTCAAACTCTGGGCATTGCCTTTACCATTTTTTTAATTGCACCCTCCTGGGGATCTGTGATCAATGGTTACTATACGGTGGGGTCTGACTGGAGCAAAATGAATACCCAGTATCTGACCAAGTTTTTCATTCTGGGAATTACCTTTTACGGACTGCAGACCGTTCAAGGACCAACCCAGGGACTGCGAGTGGTCAGTCAGTTAATTCACTATACTGACTGGGTTCCCGGACACGTTCATATGGGAACGATGGGATGGGTGACGCTGACCATAACCGCCTCTGTCTATTACATCTACACAAGAATCTATAAAACAGAAATTTATAGCGAGACAATTGCCAATATCCATTTCTGGCTGGTTTTGATCGGACAATTGATCTTTTCTGTCACCATGTGGATAACCGGTATTCAACAGGGAGCGCTTTGGAAAGCAACCACCGCCGATGGCAATTTGGAATATACATTTATGGAGGGTCTGGCGAAGAATTACCCCTACTGGCAGATGAGGACCGTAGGTGGAATAATTTTCACCGTCGGGATGCTGTTTTTTATCTACAACATGTACATGACTGCACGCAAGGGCAAAGGGCTTGCTACAGCACAACCAACAAGGGGGTAACAATGGCAGGTGAGATTTATAAAAGGCCGATCATGTTCGCCGTTGTTGCGGCGATCGTCATTCTGATAGGAACCGGGGTGACCATGTTTTATCCAATGACAACGGACGATATGCATCCCAAGACAGAAAAACTGTTACCATACACTGCTCTACAACTGGCTGGAAGGGATATTTATCAACGCGAAGGGTGTCTGAATTGCCATACGCAAACAGTCAGACCTCTTAAAACCGAAGTGATGCGTTATGGTGAGTACTCCAAGGCCGGAGAGTTCGCCTACGACCATCCGTTTTTATGGGGATCAAAACGAACAGGTCCGGATTTGGCCAGAATTGGGAAAAAATATCCTGATCAGTGGCACTACCGCCATTTTGCGGATCCCATCTCTTTCCATCCCAAGTCCAATATGCCTGCATATGGTTGGCTGAAAGATGTCAAATTGGATGCCGATGATATAAAAAGCCATATGGAAGCCCTTGGCTTCCCTTATACTGAAGCGGATTTAAGTGCATTTTCTGAAAAGAATGAACTCGATGCGCTGGTATCATACATTCAGGTAATCGGTATATCCGTTCGACAGCCCAAAAAGCGTATACGTGCATCCAGTAAAGAGAATCCGTTCAACAACAATTCAGAAGCCATTGCCAATGGCAAGGAACTGTACGTTGAACACTGTGAAGATTGTCATGGAGAAAAGGGCGAAGGCGATATTGGTCCCAGTTTCCAGGACAATGAGTTCCTTCATGCTGAAGGGGATCAGGGAGATGACGTTTATTTCGAATTGGTTAGCAGCGGGTTGGAAGAAGGAGCTGAACTGGTTGGGCGCAAAGCAGAAGATGAGATGCCAGGATTTTCGGAGGATCTAACACAGGATGAAATCTGGTCCGTCATTGCATATGTCCGCACACTCAAAGAAGACTAGGAGCCCAAATGGAAAAGAAAATGGAACGAACCGAAGATTTCGAAGCCAAAGAAACGTATAATAGTCTGCCTATTGGCTGGGTAATATTTTACATTGCAGCCATTTTATGGGGTGTTTACTACGTGGCCTCCTACACACCCGGAATCAGCGGATGGAGCCAGGGAAGTGCCTATGAAGAGTCCATTCAGGAGTAGTTCTAACCATTGCGGTTATCTGCAGTTACGCTGATAACCGTTCATTTTATCTGGAGTTTAAATGGATATTTCTATCGTTGCGACGATCGGATTTACAACGGCAGCAGTTGTGGCCATTTTAATCATACTGGCTTTCTCAGTCAGGAAGAAGTAACCCCATAATCAATTATTTATGCTCGCGCTGGATAACCTTGCTTATTTGATATTTGGTTCCACATTGGTAGTTTTACTGGTCTTTATCATCAAGCATTACTACAAGCGGTCTCGCCATGAGCAGGTGGAAGAAGCCAAGTTCAAGATGCTTGATGAAGACGAATAGAAGTTTTCGGTTTTACCGCAAAATAGTTGCCTCGATTCTAGTCTTCCTGGTTGTTGTGATCCCCTTTATCAACATCCAGGGACATAGTGCACTCCGTTTTGACGTTAGTGAGTTAAAGCTTTACTTTTTCGGGAGTGTGTTATGGATGGACGAGTTTTTTATATTCTTGATCGTTGTTCTGGTCTTCTCCCTGCTTTTTCTATGGATCACCATTGTGTTCGGACGTGTCTGGTGTGGTTGGTCCTGCCCACAGGTGATTTTAACCGATCTGACACAATATTTCATAGGCAAGACAAAAAACTCGCTAATTCGTAAGGTCACAGGCCATGTGCTGGCCGCCCTGTTGTGCCTGTTTGTCTCTGCAAATCTGATCTGGTTTTTCATTCCTCCCACCGATTTTTTCGACCGCTTGCTTAACCTGAAGCTTCCAATATTCGTGTATCAAGTTTGGATCGGAATGGCTTTTATTATCTGGGCGGATATTGTTCTGCTGGGCAAAGTGTTTTGCGCAAAAATCTGTCCATATGCACGATTTCAAAGCGTGTTATATGACCAGAATACAATGACCATTTCGTATCGGGAAAACAGAGCAGACGAATGCATTGAATGTAAAAAATGTGTCAAGGATTGCCCGGTTGGAATTGATATCAGAGACGGTCAGCATTTCAGTTGCATCGCATGTGCGCAATGTGTCGATGCCTGTGATACCATTTTTAAGAAAAAGAAATTTGACCGACCTTCGCTGATTCATTATACCTACGGCGATTCTAGTCAGCGGAGGATATTTGGCAGCTGGGCCCGGATAGCGATCTTTGGGATCTCAGTCCTTTTGGCCGGCTTGCTGCTGTTTTTACTGGTTAGTCAGACCGACACCGACATCGAAATTTTTAGAAACCAGCGTTTTAAGACTCGGGTGAACAGAGAGGGGCATGTCCTGAACGCCTACCAGATATCGGCTGTCAATAAGCTTGATCAACCGGTAACACTGGAAATAACAGCTTCAATAGGCGCAACACGTGTTATCGTAAAACCGGACCGGTTTCGACTGTCCGCGGGTGAGCATCTCAGGAGAAGGGTCATTGTCAGCACAAATGAGTATGACAAGTCAGCAGAATCGGGTAAAATTACGTTTATTATTCATATCATTAGGAAAACCTCGCGATCGGTTTCATTGGAAGCGATGTTCTATTTCAGGAAATAATGATGAAATTTACCATTCTCGTCGTGAGCGTATTGGCGTTATCTGCTGTCGTAGGTGCTATTGTAGTCGGAAACATGAGTTTTGAAGGCATCGTGGTCGATGATCCCTATGAAACAGGTTTAATATGGGATGAAATCCAGAATGACAGAATATCATCCGGCATTACCATTCGATTGAATACGGTTCATTTTAAGAAAGGAAAAAACAGGGTCCGGTTTCAGATTGAAAAATCCAAACCTGTGGAGATTGAATCGATTATCATTAAAAGATCAAGACCAAGCACTGTCACCTTGGATAAACAGGTGGCGGTTTCATCTCTTTCCAACGATGAATACCAGGCTGAAGTCGATCTACCCCTGGTTGGGAACTGGGACCTGATTGCTCAAGTAAACATAAACGGAAAGCGGATTCTATTTTCTAACCGTATCTATGCTCAGGAATAGGTTATGGAGCCAACCTTTTTACTAGCCTTCACAACCGGGCTATTTGGCGGATTCGGCCACTGCATGGGTATGTGCGGCCCGATTGTCGTCGCTTATTCCACCTGCTGGAATCAAATGTCCGGATTGGGAAATTCTATTACAAATCATCTTACCTACAATTTCGGGCGAATCCTGACCTACACTTTTATTGGCAGTATTATCGGCTTGTCAGGTCAGCTGGCGAATTTTCGGGGAGAATATGAAGTCGGCCTGGTGATCGTGCCTGGTATCGCAGGGATTTTGATGGTGGTCATGGGACTGCAGGTTAGCGGTCTTTTCAGAATTTCAGTTAAAAATCCGGTAGGAGGAGGCTGGGTTCTGAAAGCGGCGCGTCCCTTGCTGGAAAGTGATTCAAAAATGCGTTTTTTCCCTCTGGGGCTGCTCTTGGGATTTATGCCATGTGGGCTGTCCTATACGATATTTCTGGGTGCATTGGGCACTGGCAGTCTGGTCAATGGTTTTTTCTATACTCTCTCTTTCGGAATTGGTACCATACCCGCCCTGCTGCTGCTGGGGGTAATAACAAAATACCTGACCGCATCTCTGAAAAGCCGCTTATATCAATTCAGCGGCCTGCTCATCATAATCATGGGATTCATTTTTATTTACCGCGGATGGGGACAAATTGCAAAAATGTGATCATTGTCTAAGATCATTCAGCCCCGAAGAAGCCCACTATCTTGAATATAAAGGGAAGACCAGACAGTTCTGTTGCTCTGGTTGCTTGGGGGTCTTCGCATTGATCAATGATGAAGGCCTGGCTGATTTTTATCTGAATCGGGAGTGGGATGAGCAGGGGGCCTTCATTCAATGGGAGAATGAAGGACTGGATCTTTCGGTCTTTGATGAATCCATTGCCACTGAAGGCGACATATCCGAGTTGAAGGCCTTTGTGGGGGGTATCCGCTGTGCATCGTGCGTCTGGCTTAATGAAAAGATATTAAGCAAAACCCCTGGTGTGGTTGAAGCCCGGATCAATTATGCCAGCAACCGCATTATCCTGCGCTGGGACTCAACAGTCGTTTCCTTTGCAACCCTGTTTATGCGGGTCCGATCGATCGGATACGAGATTAAGCTCTATACTGAATCCGAACATTTTCTGGCATTGAAAAGGGAAAAGAAAGATCTCCTGATTCGACTGGGAACTGCTTTTTTTCTTTCCTCACAACTGATGATATACAGCATCGCATTGTATGCAGGTTATTTTCATGGGATGCAGAGTTCTCTGCAATTGCTGTTCAAAATTATTGCGGCTTGTCTGACCTTCCCGGTCCTTGTTTATTCCGGTATGCCCATCATGCTCAGTGCCTGCCGCCACCTGGGTCGATTAAATTTTAACATGGATTCACTCATTTTTATCGGATCAGGATCAGCCTACATTTACAGTGTCTACGGGATTTTGACTGGTGGCGAAGTCTATTTTGACACAGCGGCCATGATTGTGACTTTGATCACTCTGGGTCGCTACATCGAGTTATCAGCTAAACACTCAGCCTCTGAAACAGTCGATAAACTGATCGGAATGATTCCTCCCAGCGCAACATTGATAAAGCTCACCGAAGCCGATGAGGTCATTTCCAGGACCCGGACGCCTGTTGGATTGATAAAACCCGGGAATTTGATTGAGGTCAAGCCGGGTGAGAGAATCGCAGCGGATGGCAAGGTATATCAAGGAGAATCGGAAGTCGATGAATCAATGATCACTGGAGAATCCGACCCGGTGCATAAAACGGTGGGACTGAAAGTAATTGGTGGTAGCATTAATCGCTTTGGACTGGTGGTCTTTGAAGTCACGGAGACCGGAGATAAGACTGTTTTGGCTGGGATTATCAGATCTGTTGAGGATGCTCAGTCCCAACGGACTCATATCCAGGGTTTTGCTGATCATGTCATTAGCCGGTTTGTCCCCGCTATTATCCTTCTGGCTCTGGGTTGTTTTACATATTATCTTTTCGCGGGTTGGGAGGTTGATAGGGCACTGATGACGGCTATCTCGATTCTTGTGATCGCCTGTCCATGTAGTCTGGGTTTGGCTACTCCCCTGTCATTAATTATTTTCTCCAGCCAGGCCTCGGCGAAGGGAATTCTGATCAAAAGGGTCTCTGTTGCCGAAAATATCGTAAAGTTGAAACATGTACTATTTGATAAAACCGGGACTATGACTCGAGGCAAACAGGGCCTGGTTTATTTCGAGGTGGTGGATAGGGGTGCGGACAAGCTGAAATCGGCGAAATGGGTCTATTCAGTCGAGCTTCTCTCTGAACACCCTATTGCCGCTGCTGTATGTGAAGGCTTGCGCTCTCAATTTGCCGGTCTGGAACCGGTACCGGTTCAATCCACAACAGCAATTCCAGGTCGTGGAATTACAGCTGAAATTGAGGGCAAGTCTATTGTCATCGGTACTCGACAATTTTTAAATGAGAATGGGATCGAATTCAACCTTTCGGATGAAATCTCAGACAGGGTGCATGACCATCGGACAAAGGGGAATACTGCTATCTTTACCGGTTGGGCAGGCCGACTTCAGTCGGTTTTGATTTTGTCTGATCAGATTCGCCCGGAGGCCTCCACTATTGTACAGCAGCTTCAGAAGTTCAGACTTACTGTCGGCCTTATCAGTGGTGACAATAAGGTCACATCACAAGCGGTTGCTGATCTGTGTCAAATTGAAGACGTATATTCTGAAGTGATTCCAGATCGTAAAAAAAGTATCGTATCAGAGTTTCAACTCAAAAAAGAGTTCGTGATGATGGTGGGTGACGGCATAAATGATGCTCCTGCCCTAACATCTGCCTTAGTTGGTGTGGCGATGGGTAGAGGAACGGATATTGCGATTGAAAGTGCGGATGTCATCCTGCTAAAAAATGATCTGAACCTGATCCCGAAACTGATTGAACTCTCAAGAAAAACACGGCGCACGATCATCCAGAATGTTTTCTGGTCTCTTTTTTATAATGTAGCGGCAATACCATTGGCGATCACGGGTTTATTGCACCCCATATTTGCGGCAGGGGCCATGGCCTGTAGTTCATTGTTCGTGGTGGTTAATTCTCTAAGAATCAGAAGGGTTTGACTGGACAAGACGATGTGGACAATGATCTTACTCATAATATTATCTCTGATTGCCGGAATAGGGGCCTGGCTGGTTTTTGTCTGGTCAGTTAAAAGTGGACAGTATGACGATCTGGAAGGTCCTAAATACCGGATGATGGATGATGATGAAATGGATTCAGGGGATTAGTATCAGACAGGCTGGCTCAACCAATCAGGCCTGGGTGGAATCCTCATTATATCAAAGCAAAAGGTGCGGGTTTGCAAAAGTAACAGGCTGCATGTACCGTATGTTTTCGGTTAATGGACACCTGTAACAGGTAGCATAAAATCGTTTATTCCAGATAAAATTGCAATGGGCGGAATATCCGGCGAAGCAGATGAAACTCGAAGAGACCTAACAGTCTGAGTAAACATCTGGGCCACATCTGTCTGACACTTTACGGAAATAGTTAACTCTTTATCATGAATCAAAATAGCCGCCTGCGAATAGCCATTCAGGGTGCCGTCCAGGGAGTTGGTTTTAGACCTTTTATTTTTCGTCTATCCAAAGAACTCAATTTGACGGGCTGGGTGCTAAACTCTTCTCAGGGCGTTTTTATAGAAGTGGAAGGCAGCAAAACGATTCTTGACCGGTTTATGCTGCGGATTCAATCAGAGAAACCCGATCCTGCCTTTATTCAGAGCTTCGAAGCCTCGTTTCTGGACTGTGTGGGTTATGAGGGATTTTCTATCAGAGAGAGTCGAGATGAGGGTGCAAAAACGGTCCTGGTATTGCCTGATATTGCGACTTGCCCTGCCTGTCTGGCAGAGATCTCAGACCCCAATAATCGCCGCTTCCAATATCCCTTCACCAATTGCACACTTTGTGGCCCGCGATATTCGATTATCCAATCGCTACCATATGATCGTGCGCAGACGACCATGAGTGGCTTTGAAATGTGTCAAGCCTGTGCTGCTGAATATCAAAATCCTGAAGACAGGCGCTTTCATGCGCAGCCAAACGCATGCCCTGATTGCGGGCCTCAGCTGGCAGCCTGGGATCAGCAGGGAAATGTACTAGAGAGTGGACAGGATGCGCTTCTTCTGAGCGTTGAGCAGTTGCAAGCAGGCAAGATTATCGCATTGAAAGGGATCGGTGGTTTTCAATTGTTGGTGGATGCGGGCAATGCAGAAGCGGTAGAGCGATTGAGAAAGAGAAAGAAACGGAATGAAAAGCCTTTTGCAGTCATGATTGGTTCTGTGACTGCAGTCAAACAGGTATGCCGGGTGAACGCTTTTGAAGAAAGGTTGCTGTGTTCAGCCGAGGCTCCGATTGTCATACTGGATCGAGGGGATGCCAGTGATCGGTCCAGCATTGCCGCGACTGTTGCACCTGGAAATCCAACTCTGGGGGTCATGTTGCCGTATACCCCATTGCACCACACCCTGATGTCTCAGATGGGAAGACCCATTGTTGCAACCAGCGGTAACATTTCTGATGAACCGATCTGTATCGATGAAGACGAGGCGTTGAAAAAACTCTCTGATATTGCAGATTTTTTTCTGGTGCATGATCGGCCCATCGCTCGCCATGTAGATGATTCAGTAGTGAGAATGGTGAAAGGGCGTGAAATGATGATGCGTCGCTCCAGGGGCTATGCCCCCATGCCCATTACGCTGAAGCAGAAATGCAGTGGTGTGCTGGCAGTTGGAGCTCATCAGAAAAACAGTGTTGCCCTGCAAATAGGGAATAATGCCTTTGTCAGTCAGCATATTGGCGATCTGGAGACTGAAGAGTCTGTCGTTTCTTTTCAGGAAGCCATTACCAGTTTGTGCCGACTTTATGATGCCAAACCCGACTTAATTGTTTGTGATCAACATCCTGATTACATATCAACCCGATACGCTGAGTCCACCGATATCCCCGTGAAACAAATCCAGCATCACCATGCCCACGTCAGCGCTTGCATGGCTGAAAATCAATTGGAAGGGCCCGTGCTGGGTGTCGCATGGGATGGTACTGGTTACGGTCCGGATCAGACGATCTGGGGGGGCGAATTTCTGTTGATTGGGGATCAGTCATATGAACGAGTGATCTCTCTGCGTCCATTTAGATTGCCCGGTAGCGCCAAAGCGGTTAAAGAACCCAGACGTTCAGCCTTGGGTATATTGTTTGAAATATTCGGGAAGTCGGTATTGGATATGACCCATCTCCCACTGATGCAATCATTTAGTGAAAAGGAGTTGCAGGTGTTGATCGGGATGCTGCAAACCGGGTTTAATTCACCGCAGACATCCAGTATTGGTCGTCTGTTTGATGCGGTTGCTTCATTGATCGATCTTCGCCAGACAATATCTTTTGAAGGGCAAGCCGCTATGGAACTTGAATTTACCACCCATGGACTCAGTGATGAGGTCCACTATACCTGCTCGCTAGCAGATACGGTCGACTGGGCACCTATGATCAACGAACTACTGGATGACATTGGGAATGGGACTGGTCCCGGACTGATGGCATTAAAATTCCACAATTGTCTGGTTGAGATGATTGTGCAGGTGGCAAAAAAGGTGGATGTGGAAAAAGTTGCACTATCAGGAGGTTGTTTTCAAAATCGGTATTTGACCGAAAGATCGATTGACCGTTTGGAAGCAGAAGGATTTCGTCCTTACTGGCATCAACGTCTGCCTCCGAATGATGGTGGGATATCTGTTGGACAGCTGTTTGCAGCCGGTCAGAAAAAACAGAGCTATTGTTGATATGGGTGCGCCGAATCATAAACCCCTCGACTCCGATTCATCGATGCGACAATAAATCATAATTTTGAAAATGGGTTAAAGGAGACACATGGGATTGAACGAGACATTAAAACAATTTGAAGACAGTGAATTGGTGAAGAGTCTGTCGCAGAAAATCGCAGTTGTGTCGAAAGAGATTGGAGATGTTCGACTGATGCATGTCTGCGGTACCCATGAACATGAAATTGTCCAATATGGGCTGCGGCAACTGTTGCCAAAAGCAGTTCAAATCATTCCCGGACCCGGATGCCCTGTTTGTATCTGTCCTGTCGAATTGATTGATCAGGCAATCACTTTGTCCTATCTGCCAGGGGTTACCGTTTTGACTTTTGGAGATATGCTAAGGGTGCCCGCGACCAGAGAATCATTGGACGGGGCAAGAAAGAACGGCGGCAGCGTCCAGATGGTGTATGGTCCTTTGGATGCGATTAAGATCGCTCAGAAAAGACCGGATGAAAAGTTTGTTTTCTTTTCTATTGGTTTTGAAACAACTGCTGCAGGCACAGCGGGCATGATTCAGAAAGGTGTTCCTGAAAACCTCTTTTTTCTAATTGCGAACCGCTATATTCCTCCGGTTTTTAACCTGTTGATGACAGCACACAATAAAAACTCCCTTCAAGGATTCCTGCTACCCGGGCATGCGGTAACGATCACTGGTATTCACGCCTATGACTATATGGAGGAGGTCTATCACCTACCTTGTGTGGTTGCCGGATTTACACCGGTTGACATTTTGTCTGCTATTTTGAATCTTCTGCTCTCAATTAGAGACAACTCATGTGCTATAATTAATGCATACTCAAGAGTGGTCCAGGAACACGGAAACCAGGCGGTGTTGAAACTAATGGACGCCGTATTTGATCTGGTTCCTGGTGTCTGGCGTGGCATCGATACCGTTGACGGAACTGCATATGTCTTAAAAGAAGCATACGCACATCTGGATGCCAGCCGTCAATTTGACTGCACCCCACCCTATCCATCCCGTGCAAATCCCCCTGGATGTCAATGCCATCGCATTATGCTGGGCGAACTCCTGCCGACGGATTGTAAAATGTTTCGTGATAAATGCCGACCTGATGATCCTTATGGACCTTGTATGGTATCACTCGAGGGAACCTGTCACAGTTGGTATAAAGGTGTTCAAGACATAGACGATTTATAATTTTCTTCTCAACATTGGATCAGTACCAGATATCAGCTTTGGTAATTCCGCCTGGATATTTTCGGATATCACAAAGTCCATATCAAGTTTAACTTTGGTGCTATTAGAAAAATGGCTGGCATGTAAATCATAGAATTGGGAAAATTTTGAAACAGCCAGTTATTTGATCTGTTTTTAACAAGTATTCAATAAATCAGCATATTATATATGAGCATCTCAAATGATGGGTATTTTAGTTTCGAGGATTTGCCTCTTTTTTTTATCTAATTTGATTCGTAACAATTGCCATCCTGAGACCATTCTGTTAAAAATTACTACAAGCGGACTCATTAAAAACCGGTGGTTTTTGGAAAATGAGACGCACTAAAAATTTAACCCGCTTTTTCATTTTATGTAAGGGGAACGTATGTCTGTAGAAAGATACCAAAAGTGGCGTGATCAAAAGGGGAAACCATTTATTCCTGTTTCAGTTGATGGTGTGGAATTGATAAACGACCGAAATCTGAATAAAGGTTCTGCATTTACAAAAGAAGAGAGAGACGTTTTTCACCTGGAAGGACTGATTCCACCCAGTACAGGATCCTTTCAAGACCAGAAAGCCAGAGTTTATGAAGGATACTGCTCTGCTTCAACCGATATCGATAAGTATATTTACCTGCGTTCTCTCCAGGATCGTAACGAAACCCTTTTTTACGGCATTCTTGAAGAACATCTGGAGGAGATGATCCCCAT
>PJEL010002332.1_pt1 | contig 17683 bp, 14 predicted proteins | sample 1853271 | NCBI WGS metagenome assembly PJEL01 (sample SAMN08108733, study PRJNA415343) | Invertebrate metagenome, whole genome shotgun sequencing project. | host: Globobulimina | place: Sweden: Gullmar Fjord | collected 2015-08
AGCAGTGCTAGTGCCAATAACGTTTTTTTCATATTCGACCTTTTCGTCCTAGTGGCAGGCCTTGCGTGGTAATAAATTGCCACCAAGTCGCCCTTTTTGTAGTAACTATTTAATTAGTAATGCAATAAGCAAGATTTATACCCAAACCTTGCCATTGCGTCTAGCTTTATTCCTTTAGCAAGCATCAATAGCGTTTTTAACACGCTTATCTGAAACTGGGTAAGGCGTACCGAGCTGCTGTGCGAAGAAGCTTACACGAAGCTCTTCTATCATCCAACGCACCTCTTTTACATTTTCTGGAACCGCGATCCCTTTTGGAATCTTATTAAGCAGCTCTTTGTAATCGTTCATTACTGACTCAACTTTGATCATATGAAGACGATCTTTGTTCGGGTCAATCGGCAGTTTTTCCATACGACGCTCAATGGCTTTCATATAGCGTAGAATATCCGGCAGACGTTTCCACCCGCATTCTGTGGCAAACCCCTTAAAAATCAAACCTTCTACCTGAGCTTTTATGTCAGAAAGTGCGAATGCCATAGAAAGATCGACACGTCCCTTCAGTTTCTTACTGATGCTGAATGCTGTGGTTAAGATGGTTTCAACCTGTTGAGCAATCTCAACGACACTGTCACCCAACTCTGCACGTACGTGTTCTTTCAGTGCTTCAAACTGCTCAGGCTCCCAAACTAAACCGCCCTTCTCTTCAATCAGCTTATCAATACCACAAGCGATACAGTCATCGATAAGATCGAGTACCTGTCCGTATGGGTTGAAATACAAGCCAAGCTTAGATTTGTTCGGCAAATTCGAGTGCAAGTATTTGATCGGCGATGGCACGTTCAACAAGATTAAACGACGCTGACCCGATTTCATTGCTGAGATCTGCTCTTGCTCGGTTTCGAACAGTTTGATCTCTACGCTGTCTTTAGAATCCACCAGCGCTGGGAAGGCTTTAACATCGTAGCCGCCACGCTTCTGTTGGTAGACTTTTGGTAACTCACCAAAGCTCCACGTATGCAGGTTCTGCTGTTCGATATCATCGTCTGCAACTTTAGAAAGCGTTTCTTGAACCTTGTCTTTCAGGCTCTCTTTCAGTTCATGCAGGTCTTTCTGTTCTTTCAGCTTACGCTTACGATGATCCACGGCGCGGAATGTTACCTTTAAGTGCTCTGGGATCTGGTCTAACTTCCAGTCATCACGCACCACTTCCACACCTGTCATGCGGCGCAGCTCTTTCTCAAGCGAATCCAACAACGGTGCTTCAAGTGGTGTCACACGAGCCAAGAACGCATCTGCATAGTTTGGCGCAGGCACAAAGTTACGGCGTAGCGTTTTTGGTAGTGACTTAATCAGGCTAATCACCAGTTCCTGACGTAGGCCTGGGATCTGCCAATCAAAACCGTTTTGGTCGATTTGATTCAAGATAGGCAGCGGAATGTGGACCGTTACACCATCGTTGTCGTCGCCCGGCTCAAATTGATAGCTCAGCTTCAGCTTAATACCATTTTGGTGCCAGAAGTTCGGGTAATCCAAATCGGTAACATGGCTAGCATCGCCACGGAACAACATCGACTTTTCGAAGTTCAGCAGTTCCGGTGTTTTCTGACTGGTCTTCTTCCACCATGTATCAAAGTGACGACCAGATACCGCCTCTTCACCAACACGCTGATCATAGAAATCGAACAGCTCATCATCGTCGATCAAGATGTCACGACGACGCGATTTATGTTCTAGCTCTTCCACTTCTTGTAGAAGCTTACGGTTTTGTTTGAAGAAGGCATGTTTAGTTTCCCACTCACCTTCAACAAGTGCGCTACGTACAAACAGCTCACGGCTGACGGTTGCGTCAATCGCGCCGTAGTTCACTAAACGTTTAGGGATGATTGGGATTCCGTAAAGCATCACTTTCTCGTGTGCCATTACGGCCGCTTGCTTCTTCGACCAATGTGGTTCGCTGTAGCTGCGCTTAATCAGGTGTTTCGCTAGTGGTTCAATCCATTCAGGCTGAATCTTCGCGATAACACGACCCCAAAGTTTTGAGGTTTCTACCAGCTCAGCAGACATGATCCACTTAGGCTGTTTCTTAAATAGGCCAGACGCAGGGAAGATATGGAAGCGCGCATTACGAGCACCTTGATATTCATTCTTCTCTTGGTCTTTCATACCAATGTGCGAAAGCAAACCTGATAGCAATGACATATGAATGCCATCGTAGCTGCCCGGTTCTGTATTCAACTTAGTGTCCAATTCACGCATTGCTTGGTGAATTTGGAAGTACACATCTTGCCATTCACGGATACGTAAATAGTTCAGGTAATCTTGCTTACACTGTTTGCGGAACTGGTTACTCGACAACTCTTTTTGCTGCTGCTTAACGTAATCCCATAGGTTCACAAACGTGATGAAATCAGACTCTTTATCGAAGAAGCGCTTGTGCTTATCGTCAGACGATTGTTGCTTGTCTGATGGACGCTCACGCGGATCTTGAATCGACAACGCAGACGCAATCACCATGACTTCGTGCAAACAGCGGTTGCTTGGCGCTTCAATCACCATACGCGCTAAACGCGGATCAATCGGCAGCTTAGCGAGCTTGCGACCAATAGCGGTTAGCTTCTTCTTGTCGTCGCCATGATTCTTGTTTTTGTTTGCAGCGGGTTCAGCTGTTGCGATCGCACCAAGCTCTTCAAGCAGTCTTACACCATCTTGAATGTTGCGCTTATCTGGCGCTTCAACAAATGGGAATGCTTGAATATCGCCTAAACCTAGCGCTGTCATCTGAAGGATAACGGATGCTAGGTTAGTACGAAGAATCTCTGGGTCAGTAAACTCTGGGCGTGATTCGAAATCTTCCTCAGAGTACAGACGAATACAGATACCTTCCGCAACACGACCACAACGACCTTTACGCTGGTTCGCACTCGCTTGAGATACTGGCTCAATCGGTAGGCGTTGTACTTTAGTTCGATAGCTGTAACGGCTAATACGCGCCGTACCCGGGTCGATGACATACTTAATGCCCGGAACGGTTAATGAGGTCTCTGCGACGTTGGTTGCCAGAACGATGCGTCGACCAGTATGAGACTGGAAGATTCGGTTCTGTTCACCCGCAGAAAGACGCGCGTAAAGTGGTACGATTTCGGTATCGCGTAAATTACGCTTACTTAGAGAATCGGCCGTGTCACGAATTTCACGCTCACCGTTCATGAAGATCAAGATATCGCCTTGCCCTTCATCACAAAGCTCATCCACCGCTTCAAATATGCCTTCGATTTGGTCACGGTCTGAATCACTTTCATCACCACCTAATGGGCGGTAACGCGTATCTACAGGGTACGTTCGGCCTGAAACTTCAATGATAGGTGCATTATTAAAGTGCTTCGAGAAACGCTCTGGATCGATGGTCGCTGATGTAATGATAACTTTAAGATCAGGACGCTTTGGCAGAAGCTCTCTTAAGTAACCCATGATGAAGTCAATGTTCAGGCTACGTTCGTGGGCTTCATCGATGATGATGGTGTCGTATTGGCTTAAGAAACGGTCGTGCTGAATTTCCGCCAGTAGAATACCGTCGGTCATCAGTTTGATTTGTGTGTTATCAGAAATTTGGTCGTTAAAACGAACCTTATAACCAACAAAGTCACCCAACTGTGTTTCCATCTCTTCCGCGATGCGGTTTGCAACCGAACGAGCCGCAAGACGACGAGGCTGAGTGTGGCCAATTAAGCCGAAGCGGCCACGGCCAAGCTCAGAACAAATCTTTGGTAACTGAGTGGTTTTACCCGAGCCCGTTTCACCCGCCACGATAACCACTTGGTTTTCAGAAATGGCTTTCGCAATATCATCGCGCTTTTGGCTAACAGGAAGAATCTCTGGATATTCGATGGTTGGTTTGTGCGAGGCACGCTGATTTGCCGTCATCATTGACTTGGCAATGTCTAATGCTATCTCATCGAAGACAACGTTTTTAGATTGTTCGTTTTTAATTCTACTCGCACCAGCAATTCGCTTACTCAGACGGAAGCGATCGCGCATCATACATTCGTTGAGCGCTTTACGAAGAGAAGCTGGGCTATTTTGAGATGCTTTTGTATTGGCTGCTGCTGAATGATCGGCAGGTTTAGCTTTTGATTGATTAGCTTTTGGCTGTTTAGCTTTTAATTGCTTAGCAGGTCGGTTCGATGCAGGCTTATTCGATTTCGCGTCGTTCTGTGGAGAACTTGGCTGTGCTGCATTCTTGTTGTTGTCTGCTTTTTCCGGAGACGAAGTCAAAGCGTGTCCTATTCTTGTACTTATTAAACTCGCGCGATTGTACCACAAGTCTCAAACAAAAAAGCCTGACAACAAAGGGAAAACCTTTTGCTATCAGGCTGATTCTTTAAGCTAACACTAGCGAAGGCTATGAAAGCAAGGTCGAATACAAACCGTATGTATCGAAACGGCTGTTAAAAACGTCCCCATAAAAGCCGCAATTAGAATTCGTACTGGAAGTAAACGGTGTTGTAGTTACTGCCGCCTTTGATACGACCAAACTGGGATGCGTTTTCAAAGATCGCAGAACGATGATGCAACGAGTAGCCGAACCACAAGTTGTTCAAATCGTTCTTACCGATTAAGTCGCCGACGTTCACATCAAATGAGAAGTCTAAGTAATTCAACAGATGGCTTGCTGTATATCCTTTACGGTCCATCTCCGAGCCTTCGATATAGGTAATCGAATCGATGTAAGACATACCTTCTGCCACACCAACGCGCCACTGAGTTGGCCAATCAAAGGTGTAATACGCTTTGATTGCAATAATGTATTCGGTGCTGCTCGATTGAACGTCTGAACTCCAGTGGTGCGCGATACCTGGCGTTAGGTAGATATCTAATGGGAAGCCGAAGATTTCATCGGTTAATGGGTGGCCATAGAAGAACGAAGTAAGTTGGTTGTTGTATTCGTCTTTCTCCGCATTGAACTTCATGATGTCGCCAATGTTTGATGGCGTTGCCCAACCGTGTGCCACACGCAGATAAGGTGCATTGCTTAGCTTAGGTTTCGGCGCTTTCTCTTTATCATTAAAAAAGCCAAAGCCGAAGTAGAGTTCACCTTGGTAACGGTCTTCAATAATCGATGAATCGTAGGCGTTGTCATCCAATCGAGTCACACTGGTTGAACCCAATAAGTACAAGTTCGAAACCACATGGTAACGCGCTTCTACACCGACATTCAGATCCACACCTGCGCCAATGGTTTCGCCCGTAGCAGAATAGTATTCACTGTTGAAATCGGCACTCTTGTAACGCAACGTAGCGCTCGGAGAAAACTCCCAATCACCGGTTTCATACTTGGCTTTTGCACGCAGGTTACCGTGGAAGTTGTATTCACTGTCACTCATGATTTCCGTTTCGACGCCCCATTGCTCATCAAGTTGATAAGTAAATTGAGCACCGAAATCGGCGGTATCACCTTCTATGGCGTTTTGCTCTGAAGCTGGGATATCAATAAAACGCATACGAGAAATAGCGTTCAGTGACCACTTTTCATCATCGGCTTGATAGAGGTATGCGCCCATTTCAGTGCCGTCGATGAATACGTAATCGTTCTTGAAGAACAACATCGGCACAAACGAGCTCACCGATTGGTCACCACCAGACGTGTCGTAAGGAATGCTCGCAGTACGGAACATTGCGGCAATGCCCCATTCTTGCTCTTCAGCAGCCCACGCCACGCTATTACCTAGAAAAGCGTTACCTAATAAAACCGCCCCATACGAAATGAGCTTCGGTGAAAATTTGTGCTTCATTCTTGTGTCATTGCTCTTTGTAATAAATATTGTGTTACTGAATAGACATTTATTGGCCATGCCAGCCAACTAATTTTAGGTTTGATCGACATTGACCGTTACAATGTAGAATATTCTCGGTTAAATGAAAGTATTGTGAAAGTCTCAGAATTACAAAACATTATAGACCACTTACCCAATGATTCCGACCCAGATATCGTTATGGGCGAGGAATGGCTGCCAGAGCGATTGGTCAATACAAAGTTAGACGGTGAGCTGCTGTTTATGGAGTTCGATAACGCCCCTGAAGAAAACCAAGGGGACGACGAAGGCCGTGGCTTTGTTGAGCACGAGATAGCTATGATTCGAGAAAAGCTTGAACAGTTGTTAGACGAACCTTCCGATACCAAGACTAAAGCCGATGCCCTATTGGCAATATTTCTAATGGGTCATGAACTTTCTAGCTCAGAAGTTATCGAAGTTCTTGAAACAACAGAAGCTGAGATGGCTGAGTCTGAGGTTATGGAGCTCGAGGAAAATGAGGCTGGTATGGCGCTACCGGCAACATCTGCGCTCGAAATTAACGAGCCTCAAACACCAGAACTCGAAACCTCTGCTCTTGAAACGAAACATCTCAACGACTCACCTCCAACGATTTAGGAACCGCATTGAAACGCTCGACGACATCACCTCTTCCCTTATTGCTTGCTGGCCCAATTTTAAGAAAAACCACCGCAACTGAGGTGGTACTCTGGATAGTCACCAGCGCCCCACTTTCGGGCACAACTCAACTATTCAATGCAGAGCAAGAAACGCCTTTTTATTCGTCATCACTCGATGAGCAAGAGTCGATACAAGTCGGCACACACGCTTGGGTCACCTTGATTCATTTACAGGGTGAGTTCCCCACCAACGTTCCGTTGGAATATCAAATAGAGACTGAGCAAGGTTCAATCACTGAGCTGGCTCCGCATTTGGTTTACAAGGACACGCGAACCAACAACGACAGTTCTCGAATCGAATTTAAGATATCTACAGCTGCCGACTACATTTTGCATGGCTCTTGTCGTAACCCACACCATCCAAGCAAAGACAGCTTAGTCGCTGCAGACAACAAAATCGCCAATCAAACGGTACTTGAACGACCAGATATGTTGATGATGAGCGGCGACCAAATCTACGCTGATCATGTGGCAGGCCCAACGCTGGATGCCATTCAGCAAGTGATTCAGTTGCTTGGCCTAGTTGGTGAAGCATTACCAACCGACTCACAAGTCAGCCAAATCAATAGCAGCGATGCCTTGTTTGAGAGTGAATATCACCTCTATCAACGCCATCACCTACTGCCACACCACAACACTTCGGATTCGCTGCTCGATAAGTTATTCCCTAAACGCGGGATTCCTATCTTTAGCTCGACCGATTGTGAGAATCACTTGGTCACCTTGTCTGAATTCATCGCGATGTATCTGCTGGTTTGGTCCCCGACCTTGTGGCAATGCATCAACCGTGAGCGATTAATCGACAATGATTTCAAGCAGGCTGATCGTCAATTAACACCTGCCGAGCAACAACAATGGCGTGACGAAAGCATTATCATTGATGACTTCGTCGCTGGCTTGCCACAAGTACAGCGTCTGTTCGCTCATATTCCGACTTACATGATCTTCGATGACCACGATGTCACTGATGACTGGAACTTAACCGTAGGTTGGGAACATGCCGTCGATCAAAATCGCTTTGCGACTCAAGTGATTGGTAACGGCCTTGCCGCTTATTGGATGTTCCAAGGCTGGGGTAATGCGCCAGAGAAGTTCAGCAGCGAATTTATTGAGCAAACCAAGCAGCTTTTCTCTCCGGTGATTAGCAGTAACGAAAGCGAAAGCCGTGGCGAAGATAATGGTGAAAGAAATAGCGAAAGCAATGGCAAAATCAACGGCGTTCTCAGTAAGAATATCGATCCCCAACAGCACCAACAATATTTAGAGATGATCGACCGCTTTGAAGAGTGGCATTACACCATCAACACGTCACCAAAAGTGATTGTGTTGGATACTCGGACACGTCGTTGGCGCTCAGAGTCCCGTATGAACAAGCCATCGGGTTTGATGGACTGGGAAGCGCTGACGGAATTTCAGCATCAATTGATTAATCAAGAAAAGGTGGTGATTGTTTCTGCTGCGCCAATGTTCGGTGTTAAGTTCATTGAAACACTACAAAAGATGGCGACTACAATAGGTAAGCCATTGATGATCGATGCTGAAAACTGGATGGCACACCCAGGCAGTGCAAACACACTCATCAGTATCTTTACCCACACCAAAACGCCCACCAACTTTGTGGTGCTTTCTGGTGATGTCCACTACTCGTTTGCCTACGATATTAAGCTTAGGTATCGCCGAAACAGTCCGAACATCTACCAGATTACTTGTAGTGGTATCAAGAATCAGTTCCCTGCTCCATTGCTTAAATTCTGCGATGTGTGCGACCGATTATTGTATAGCCCGCGCTCAGTTCTTAACTATTTCACCAAGCGAAAGCGCCTAAGAATCGAAAAGCGTAGCCCTGACAATCAGACCTTTTATCGCCTTTCAAACCGCAGTGCAATTGGCGAGTTAAGGCTAGATAGCGACGGGAAGCCACAAGCAATTACGACGTTAAGTGGTGATGGAAAAGTCACTCGTTTTCCAGAGCCGGACTAAACAAGTGTTCCTTATTGCTGACCTCTTCGTAATGTCAGTTTTAAGTAAAGACGCTTGCGATCACACTCTGTAGGCCCAATAGTAATAATATTCACCATAACTGGAATGCTCTTATGTTTAACTCACTTACCTCGTTATTTAAACAATTAGTTGAAGGCTCTGATTTAGGTAAAACACCCACCGCCTCACCTAACTTAGCTATCGCCAGCTTGTTATGCGAAGTGGCCGGTGCAGACCACGCGATCAACGAATCAGAACAAGAAGCCAAGCTTCACTTACTACAACGTTTGTTGAACATAACAGAAGAAGAATCCAAAGCCTTATTGGCGCAAGCTGAGCCTCAAGTTGAACAATCTGTTTCTCTGTACGATTTCACTTCTCAACTGCGAGAACTTTCGCAGCCAGTTCGCATAGACTTGATCAGAGCTATGTGGGAAGTCGCGCATGCCGATGGAGAGATTGACCCACTTGAAGATTCAGTAATTCGCAAAACAGCAGAACTGCTTTACGTTGACCACAAAGACTTCATCAAAAGTAAATTAAGCGTTCTGGGCGAAGATTAGACTCTCAATGGAATCAGCAGCGACGGCTCAATAAACCGTCGCTATTGGATTTGATGAGCCAGAATCAAATTGATTTAAGCTGAACTATTATCTACAAGCTTGCTTAAAGAACGGGATATGAATTAGCGAAGAGATCGCCCGTAGAGAATGCCTTTCAGTTCCAGAATTTTCCCATCTTTAGTTACGTAAGCACCGCGCTGATCTGAAACCATCACGCTACGCTTATTGCTGTGGTGCTGAATAAAAAGATTCTTCACGTTGAAGGCCTGCTGCCCGTGCGCCTGGTCTTGTTCAATCTGATAGAAATAGTAGTGATTGCCCCAGCGCAAGAAGACACCAAAAAACTGCTTGGTTTGCACGACTTGGCCGTCGATATCATAACCAACATAACGCATCTTTGAACGGCCATTCTTCAGATCCAGCGTCAGCACTTCATAACCGACGTTTTCATAGATTCCCTCAAACTGATAAGCCCCTCGGGTCATCACACCGGAAATGACACCAAACAGAAAAATAGCGGACAAGGTAACCACGATAGGTAACCAAAACTTACGCTTCATCAACCGTTCCTTCTGTTGCTTGGTTTATTCCCAGCCTATTAATTGGTTCGATCTCATAAAGCCCAATATGCGCATCATTGCAGTGTGTCAATTTAAAGCTTGAGCTGATGTCTTTCCAGCCACTTTGGTTCAATATCACCACCTGTATAGCGCCGCAATCAACCCCCATACGATGTAGGTATATCGCTTCGACTCCAGGTTCAGCAATCGATGTTAAATCTTCCACCAGCATCGAATCCAAGTTGACGCTGTCGTGGTATACCACAATCCCATTAATAGACGTTTTCTCCATAAAAAAGCCAAGGAAAGACAACACCACGACCAACAACGCGCTCACCGCAATACCAGCCGTTAACGGCACAACATAGAGTTTGTTTTTGCCATTAACTAGATTAAGTAATGAGGGACGCTTAGAAAAAGGCATCTCTATAACGTCGGAAACTTCGGTAGGATCTTTCACTACTTGTGGAGCGCTACTAATTTCTAGTCGCTCTGGGGCTCTATCGCTAGGGTTATTGATAAGATCAGTCACTTGAGCCTCACCTTTATCTGGTGAAATAAAGCAATATCCTTCTTTTTGGACCGTGACAACTTTGCATTCCGAACCGACTGCTTTAAGCGCGGTACGAACGTTTTTAATTGCGACGTTAAGAGAACTGCTTGTTACCACTCTACCCGGCCAACAATGCTTTAGGAGGAACTCTCGCCCTATGGTTTGTGAACAATTATCCATCAAGTGCTTTAAAATTAAACATTCTGATGGGGATAAGGTCACATGCTTATTTAAAGAAAGGTTAAGCAGCTGTCGATTTTCAATTTCAATAACCAAGCTATATTCTTGTATTTTATTATTATTCATAAGGTGAGTTAAATGCATTGAATAAACTCACCCTAGAATAACATGGAAATTTATTTTATTTCAAAAATCATAACGCGAGTTTAAAACCAAGTTCACTGATATTTACACTAGCAAACCCTAATTTAACGGCATTAAGTTCATTAGCAATTTCAAGTGCATGTTGTTCATCTCGTGCTAATACAGCAATCGAATAGATAGGTCTGATCATCGCCATTTGATTAGCTTGAGCTTCTGCAATCGCTTGGTTTTTTAAATAGGCCGAAGTAATAACGCCTTGAGCACTCCAGTCCACCACTTTTTGCAAATCAACGCTGATTACTTTGTCTGCAATTAATTGATCTTCCGGCTCTTTCCAAGATAACTCAATCGCATAATTTTTAAACGCAACTTCAGTATCTAACCACTTGCTTCCGATATCTCTCACCTCTGTTATTTCTGCTAACTCTTTAAATTGAAGAGGAAGATTACCAATAACACGTCGAACTTCTTCTTCGCTGTCTGCTTCCATTACAAATTTAATGATTGGAAATGCTTGATCGCCAATAAAGCTTTCAGAGATAAACATGTCGTGAATTAGCCCTGCATCAATCAGATTAGCAAACGCCTTTTTCTGAGTAGGCATGGCATCGAATACCGCTTGGGCGTCTTGTGTTTTCCATGCAACGGAAACGCCATAAGCCGCAGAATAACTGCTGACAGAGAACAAAAAGCTAAAAAGAACTAAAAACAATCGTGGTACATATTTCATTTAAACAAACTCTCAATTAGTGGCGAATAACTTCGTAAAGATTAGGATCGGCAGTCACACCCTTAATATCGAGTGCAGGCAGTTGTTTCCTCATCACAGAGATAGCGTCGATAAAATGCTTCTGGCTCTCCCAATTGGCGACGTTCACATACAGGTAGGTGGCATCAGCGCTTAGTGAGCGGTGCAGCGTGGTAGAGATGTATCCCGGTTGTTCAATGAGTACGTCCCTAGCGCTTTCCCAATACGCTAACGTTTCAGCTTCTTTACTAGTTTCAACTGAGAAGGTGTTAATAAGTACAACGGGCTGGGCTAAAACTAAGGGGCTCACACTCAACAAACTCAACGCAATGGCTCGTTTAATCAAACTCTTGATGTTCTTCATGTCGTTCTCCGTGGGTTAGATTCGACTACGCTAACAGAGATAAAACCGCCATCAAGAGCAATACGAACGATTTAATATTAATTAAATCGATACGTTATTATTAATATTAAACATTCGGTGAACATATTAATAACACACGCCAGATAAATATAATAAATCGAACAACACTAATAATGGAATATCGTATGAACCAAGAAATAATACAAAATAGAATAAACAAACACGAAAATAACAAAGTCGATTCATTACATTGGGCAATGTTGTGTGCTGTTATGATGACCTTAACGCTTGGGTTTATATCGAGCCGATTACTCCCCTTCCCAGATAAATACCCAACAATATTAATACATCAGATTTTTGGGTCTGTTGTTTTGGTGTTGATCAACATACTGATTGCAAGAATGCTCGCTAAACCGAAAAGAGGTGAACGTCGATTTACTATTCCAAAAATAGTGCAACTTATTCAGGCGGTAACACTGACCTTTATTGCGGTATCGGGTTTAAGTATTGCATTGATTGATACACCGATATTCAGTGTTTATTCATGGGTATTTAGTGAAGGGGCAACAAAAAGAGAGATGGTTAGCCTATTGTTTTTTATTCATGCGACTGCAATTAAGGTGTTCATGTCGTTGATAACGTTACATGTGCTAGGCGCGATAAAGCATCACTTTTTCGATAAGGGTGATAAGTTAAAAAACATGCTTGGTAAATAGTTAGGGTGAATTAGGCACTAGGTTAAATAAGGAAACAGGCTGAAAGTCTTTCCTTGAATAACAAAAAAGCCACCTAGTTTTTCATATAGATACTCAGATCATATAGAGACTTAGAAGGTGGCTTTTTGTTGTCTGTTGTTCTTTTCAGAGACCGAGCGCTTTTAAAGACTAAAGCATCGTCAATGTCAGTTTCGCGAGGTTATAAGCATCGACATAACCAGAGTGCTGACGACCTTCCCACTCAATGTTCTTAGCTTCTTGAGCGGCGCGATGTCCGATGCGTTTCTCTTTAAGGCGGTTTTGAACACGATAAAGTGTCGCGATATTCAAGAACTCGCTAAACGGCGGTTCGATGCCTTTCTCTATACATTCTTTGTGTAAGATAAGGTCATCACGCCCCCAAGCGGCATAGATTTTCTTTGGGCCACCGAAGTTCTTAATCATCGATTTAATCACCGATTCTAAAGGACGCCCCTGCTTTTCTATCTTGCGAGGTGTGATACCTGTTAGCTCCGCACAAAACAGAGAGACTTCGTCTTTTTCAGGCTTAACGTAATATTGCGCGCGCTTCACGATGGTTCCAGAGACAAGATCGATCTCAGCAAGACCCACTTCAATGATCTCTCCTGTTGTTCCTACACCATCTTTGCTCCAACAGCACATTTCTAAATCGAAACATACCACTCGATTGTGATTCATACGTCGCCCAATTCTTTCATCAAAAGTTTTTTGAAATTGTACATGAGCCCAATAAAGAACTCGACCCCAGTTGCACCAAGTGCTCATTTAGCCTGCAATTGTGACTCTATTTCGGCCATTTGACTTACTTTGGTAGAGCATGCTGTCCGCTTTTTGCATGATCTCTTCAGAGTCCTCACTGTCACGAATGGCTGCACCGATACTCAAAGTACAACTTAACTGTCGACCTTTGTGTTCGCAATGAGAGTGACTTACGGTGTTGATAATGCACTCTAAGTAACGATTCAGGGCTTCATGGTTTGAGATGCTAGAAATAATACAGAACTCATCACCACCTAAGCGGAACAGGTCGTCCCCTTCTTTCAGGTTCACCGAGATCAGCTTGATGACATGAATAAGCAAAGCATCACCCGCTGGGTGACCGAACTGGTCGTTAATACCTTTAAACTTGTCGATATCAAACCCAACGAGACTAAAGGGCTGGTTTCGCTCAATGGCTTTGTCTAGCTTCTTATTGAACGCGCGTCGGTTATAAATTTCCGTCAGGCTGTCGTGATCAGCTAAGAAGCGAAGTTCTTCAGTTCGCTTATTCAGCATTCGATACAAGCGATCTTTCTCTCTGATTTGCATGTTAACGATATACGCCAACAACAATGAGATGGTTGTACCGACCAATGCGATGCCTGTTAACACCAAATAACCATAAAAAGAGATGCATGAATCTATTTTGTAATCGACTTTCCAATCACGGTTAGTCAGTGCGATAGTCTTGGTTATGTGATGCCCAGAAACCGCGTCATAGCCATCAGTTTCGAACAAAATTGGCGAATCTTCCGCTTCGAATCCAGTATCGGTAACACGAACATAAACATCCATATCACCCACGGCAGACGCCAGCAGATTTTCAAAGTAATACGTGGTGCGAACCACACCAATCACAACACCGAGTAAATTGTCACTTTCGCCTTCAAACACAGGGTGATAAACCAACATGCCACTCTTTGGTGTCTCTTGATCTAAGCCATCTTGTATCAAACGAACCTTGTCTGAAATATTCGCTTCGCGTGTCTGTTTAATGTTTTCTAAGATAAGCTTAAATCGCTCGCGAGAAGAGTAAAAACCGAGAACTCTATCGTTCGCTGGGGTATTGGGATAGATATCGCTGGCGATAAAAGCTGGCTCGCCATCTAAGATGTAGCCATAGGTTTTTGCTTCATGCTTCGGGATGGTGAATAACTTATAGAATGGGTACTTTTCTTCCATTTTAGCCGTGTGTTCAGCAATCTCATCTACTGACACTTTTTGCATCCACTGCAAACCGATTAGACTCTTTGAATCGTTAATGGTTTGCTGAGCAAAACGGTCGAATTTATCCCAGTTCTCGGGATCATTGGAATAGAAAAAATTAGCGCCGGAACCTATATAAGCCACATCATTGCCGATAAACGCTTCCAAGCTCAGTGTCTGATGATTTGCGAAGCTATTCAAATTCATATTCAGTGCGCGGTTTTGGTTCAGCGCGACTAAGATAAAACACAACACAGTAATCAAAAAACTGACCGCAAATACGACCAATGGGAGAGTTCGTCTCTTCAACCCTGTTAATGGGTCGGTGGTGTGAGGCATATAGGTTCCAAATAGGCTCTAATGAGTTGAAAGTATATAACGGAAGAGAATCGTGCTCCATTTCTGTTTAGTCTTAAAACTGACATAAAACGGGCATAGTTTACCTCTCGCTTACATCAGAGAGCAATATTCAGACAAATCTCGGCTAAATTTCAAGCTAACACGCCAAAAACCCACTTAATCGAAAACATTAAATACCACTCTTAAGCCTTGAATATGCTAGTATCCACCCATATTTATAGCTTGAAAGTGACCGTTTCGGACTTGCGCCGATGAGTTTCTTTCCAACCTGTATATTCCTTTAAACCGACGAATATACCGTTAAATCAATTTTAAAGAGAAATCACTATGATCGTTGATTTGAACCTAATCCCACAGACGTTTGATATGCTTCACGCAGGCTTAACTGCATCAAGCGTTTTACTACTGTTAATTGCCGTTTCTCGTAAAACCAAAGTGGTTGAGAAAGTCGTAGAAAAACCAGTAGAGAAAATCGTTGAAGTTGAAAAGCAAGTTGAAAAAATTGTCGAAGTAGAGAAAGTTGTTGAAGTTGAAAAAGTGATCGAGAAAGTCGTTGAAGTTGAATCTAAGCTAGCAACAGCACCGACAGATTCTGCAATGCAACTTCTGTCTATCATGCAACAAGAAGCGCGTTTAATCGACTTCCTAAAAGAAGACCTGACTTCGTTCTCTGATGAAGAAGTTGGTGCAGCAGCACGTGTTATTCACACTGGCGGTAAAAAAGTACTAGCAGACTACGTAACGCTGTCTCACATCCGCACAGAAGATGAAGAAACGCGCATCACAGTTGTTGAAGGCTTCAACCCACAAGAAATTCGCCTAACAGGCAATGTAACGGGCAATGCACCGTTCAATGGCACATTGGTTCACAAAGGTTGGAAAGCAACTGACATGAACCTGCCTAAGCTTGCTGAGAACTACGATGCATCTGTGATTGCCCCGGCAGAGGTGGAGCTATAATGGAACACCAAAGTCATTCAGCTCAAGAGCTATCTTCTCAAGACCGAGAGCATTCACAAGAACATCAGGCGCCTAAGTTCAGTGTTGGTATCGATTTAGGTACCACACACTGCGTTTTGTCTTACATCGACACAACCAATGAAGATGCTCGTGTAGAGGTGATGCAAATCCCTCAGCTAACGGCACCTGGTACAGTAGAAACTCGCAGCCAACTTGGCTCGTTCCTATACCAGCCGCACGAACATGAAATGAATGCGGGTTCTCGCGTTCTGCCTTGGTCTTCTGAGCCTAAAGCACTGGTTGGTGCTATTGCGCGTAACCTTGGTTCTAAAACCCCTATCCGCTTGGTCGCAAGTGCTAAATCTTGGCTATGCCACGGTGGTGTGAACCGTCGTGATGCGTTCCTTCCTGCAGGTAGCCCTGAAGAAGTTGAAAAAGTATCTCCGCTTAAGACAACTGAGTTGTACCTAGAGCATCTTAAAGATGCTTGGAACCACGCTAACCCAGAACACAAACTGGCAGACCAAGATGTAACGATCACCGTTCCAGCTTCGTTTGATCCTGCAGCTCGTGACCTAACAGCTGAAGCTGCGCGTAATGTTGGTTTCACTCACCTGACACTTCTTGAGGAGCCACAAGCGGCTCTTTACAGCTGGATTGATAACAGCAACGACACATGGCGTGATGAAGTGAACGTTGGCGACATCGTTCTTGTTGTTGATATCGGTGGTGGTACGACTGACCTTTCGTTGGTTGAAGTAACACAAGATGAAGGCAACCTAAGTCTGAACCGTATCGCAGTAGGTGAACACATCCTACTTGGCGGCGACAACATGGACTTAGCGTTAGCTTACCGTCTGAAAATGAAACTGGCTCAAGAAGGCAAAGAACTGGCTCCTTGGCAGGTTCAAGCGATGACTCATGCGTGTCGTGATGCGAAAGAAGCATTGCTTAATGATGCTGAGCTTCAATCTGTGCCGATCGTTGTTCCAAGCCGTGGCTCTAAGCTACTTGGCGCAACACTGAAAACAGAACTGACTCAGCAAGAAGTACAACAAACATTGGTTGATGGCTTCTTCCCACAAGTCGCTGTAACGGATCACCCGGTACAGAAAACTCGTGGTGCACTGACTCAAATGGGTCTGCCTTACGCTCAAGACGCAGGTATTACTCGTCACATTGCCGCATTCCTTTCTAAGCAAGCGAACGCACTTTCAGGAAACAGCGAAACGGCTCAGCAAGATTTCAACCCATTTGCAAACATGCCAGGTATGCCCGGTACAGAAGCGCAAGGGTCAGAAGCGCCAGCGGCAGACTTCATCAAACCAACCGCGGTACTGTTCAATGGTGGTGTTCTAAAATCTAACCTACTTGCTGATCGTCTTTCAGACACGATCAATGAATGGCTAATTAATGCAGACGCAGAATTCGCTAAACAGCTTTCAGGCCTAGATCTAGATCTAGCAGTTGCAAGTGGCGCTTCTTACTACGGCGCAGTACGTCGTGGCCAAGGCGTTCGTATCCGCGGTGGTATCGCTTCTTCTTACTACGTAGGAATTGAAAGCGCGATGCCAGCAATCCCAGGTATGGCTCCTCCGATGGAAGCACTGTGTGTTGCACCATTTGGTATGGAAGAAGGTTCAAGCGTTCAAGTTCCTAGCCAAGAGTTTGGTCTAGTGATTGGTCAGCCAGTACACTTCCAATTCTTCGGTTCAACCACACGTCGTGAAGATGAAGCGGGTACGCACCTTGATCACTGGGCTCCAGAAGATCTCGATGAACTTCCTGAAATCCAAGTGACACTGCCTGTTTCTGAAGGTCGTCGCGAAGGTGAAGTGGTTCCGGTGACTTTAGCGTCTCGTGTTACTGAATTAGGCACGTTATACCTAGAAGCGATTGCCACTGACAATGGTCAGAAATGGCACGTTGAGTTCGACGTTCGTGAAGATACGAATAGCGACTCAAACGAACAAGCATAATGAATCAACGGCACCTTAACGGGTGCCGTTACTTTATCAATGCGATTCCCTAGCCCTGTATTAAAAGCATTCCAAAGACAATAATAAGACCAAGACT
>PJEL010002334.1_pt1 | contig 17670 bp, 8 predicted proteins | sample 1853271 | NCBI WGS metagenome assembly PJEL01 (sample SAMN08108733, study PRJNA415343) | Invertebrate metagenome, whole genome shotgun sequencing project. | host: Globobulimina | place: Sweden: Gullmar Fjord | collected 2015-08
TCAGTCAGCTCAATGGGTTTCTCCAGGGAGAAGCCGGATTTCGCACAGGTAAGGCAAAAGATATTGGCCTTTCATCCCCTATCTAAAGCATACGGGGTTTTCCCGGCTTCTCCAATAATAATTCTATTATACCTCATACTAACACTTGACGCATGATTCTAAGGGGAAGGTGGAATAACCCTATCAGCAGTTCCAAATTTAAAGGTGTCGGGGATTTTTTTGGAGCGACGATTGCAAGCACTGTTGTTGATTTTGAATGGCCTACTGTTTCTTTCAACCTTAACCAAAATAGTTTATTGACCCTTAAAAGGGTATGGGCGGTACTATTCATACTTTTCTCCGCTAAATTTTTCTAACAGGGTTTCCCAAATAATAAATAGTTAGCAGTTAGTCGGTTAGTCAGACTAAAAGACTATCAGACTATCTGACTAATCCCCGGCAGCACGATTTCTACTGTTGTTCCCACACCGGGTTGACTATGCAAGACCATTGTACCACCATGATTTTCGATGATTTGTTTGCAGATACTTAGGCCCAAACCTGTGCCTTTGGCTTTGGTGGTAAAAAGTGGTTCAAAGACTTGGGTTAAGGTGTCAGCATCCATACCAGGGCCATTATCTTGAATCTCAAGGCGGCATTGACTCTTATCAGCCAAAAAACGGGCTTTGACTGTAATGACAATCTGGCTTTGGGCAGCCTGGGCAGCATTGGTCAAAACATTAGTCATAATCTGCTGAAATTGAATCCGGTCAGCCTGTAGCAAAAAAGGCTCTGGGTCAAGGTTAAATTGCAGGTGGAGTTGTTTGTTCAAACTCGTTTTCTGAATAATATCAAAAATAATAATCTGTAGATTTAATTCGGTTAGGGTGGGTATTTTTACACGGGTGGACTCTAACAAACCCGTGATAACCCGATTGGTGGTTTGCAGTTCATTTTCAATCAAAGCCAGATGATCGCTGACTTTGGGGTTGCTTGAATCCATTTTGTCGTGCTGATGCAAGCGATTAAGATAGAAAACAGATTGTTTGATGACCCCCAACGGATTACGTAATTCGTGGGCTATGCTACCAGAAATTTGTCCGATAGCCGCTAATTTTTCCTGTCGCAGTAGTCGCTCGGTCAAGCGTTCCATTTCGTGCTGTTTTTCTTGCACCGCTTGCTCTAACAAAAGGTTGTGATTTCTGATTTGTTCTTCAACCTGCTTGCGTTTGGTGATGTCACGGGCAATAGATAACACGGTTGTTTTCCCTTTAAGGTCAAACAAACGGGCATTAACTTCAATAGGTATGTGGCGACCATCCCTGGTCTGATGTACTGACTCAAACAGCAGCGTCTTTTCTAGCAAAAGACTTTTAATCCTGGCTAACGAGTCGTTGTGGGGGTTAGCGAAGTGACTTATATCTAAAAAGGATAACTGCAATAACGCTTCTTTGGAATACCCTAAACGCTGACAGGCCACTCTATTAACCTCAATAAAGTGGTCTGGTAAACCCTCTGGGGTCAGTTGAAAGACAAACAGAGCATCATTACTGCTCTCAAACAAACGACGATACCGTTCTTCACTCTCTCGTAAATTTATTTCGGCCTGACGACGTTCGGTAACATCCTGAATAGAGCCAGCCATTCTAAGAGGCTGACCCTTGTTATCCCACAGGGCCTGTCCCCGTTTCCGGAACCAACGGTATTGACCTGCTTTGGTCCGCAGGCGACATTCCAAATCAAAGGGGGTGTGCGTCTCAAAATGGCGTTGTGTCTCCTCCAACACCCGGTCTACATCATCCAGGTGTAATAAGGCTTTAAAACTAGAAAAACTGGCCTCAATTTCAGCAGGCTCATAAGCCAACAATTCATACCAACGCGGCGACCACCACTGTTTATCTTGTTTGATATTTGGCCAATCCCATAGAGCATCAGTTGATCCTTTAACCGCAAGGTCGAAACGTTCTTCACTTTGTCGCAAGGCATTTGCTGTCTGTTTATGTTCGGCAATTTCCTGACGCAAGGCCGTATTGGCTTGGGCCAATTCAGCCGTTCGGCCCTCAATACGGGCCTCTAATTCATCATTGGCCTGTTGTAAAGCGGTCTCAGCCCGCTTGCGTTCACTTATTTCTTGCTGTAACTGAACATTTTGGGCCACAAGCTGCCGTTTTAAGTGCCATAAGGTTAGATGATTTACCATTCGAACCAAAACCTCTTCTTTTTTGAAGGGTTTGGTAATAAAATCAACCCCGCCGGCTTTAAACCCCTCAATAACATGGCTTGTAGCAGACAATGCCGTGATAAAAATCACCGGGATTTCTTGGGTTGTAGCATTTTGTTTTAAGCGACGGCATATTTCAAACCCATTAATATCAGGTAACATAACATCTAAAAGAATAAGGTCGGGGGTTGTTAAATTTATTTTTTGAAAAGCATCTATGCCACTATGGGCGACCAAAATGGTCAAACCTTGTCCGCTCAAATGGTGATGTAAAACTCCCAAATTAGCTGGTTCATCATCAACAACCAATATGGTTGAGCCTTTTAAAGCTTCAATCGGCATATCTTATCCTCCAGATATCTTTTGTCAGGTTATGGGTTTATTTCATTAGCTCTTAGTATAGCGTAACTAGATAACAACTTTTGAGGAAGGTCACTATCCAAATAATTTGTACACTTCATTCATTCATTGATTTGATAGATATTAAAAAAATACAATATGTGCCACTTGGATGATAAGGCTTTTCCAATTTTTAAATGCTCCCAAAACTACCAATTCACTAAGATTTCTCTAGCCCAAATAGCCTAAAAAATGCCTTTTGCAGTAAACACCACTGCTGGAGTTCCTTATGCGGGGTATCTATCTCAAAAATTTAAGCTGTCCTTATAGTTTTGGGAGCATTATTTTTCTGGAACTCCCTAAATGAGAAAAACGGGGGTAATTATAGTACTTTAATTATAACATATACCTACAACAATAGCACCTATAGAACAAAAAATTGTACGGGTCAAGATGATGATAGACACTGAGAAGTCTCCGCCAGAGACCGTAGGTTGGGGGCAAAAGGCAAGGGATTACTCTCTGTTTACCTAGCCCAGATGCTGCACCCCCGGCGAAGATGCGGAACCTAACCCACCCGAAAGGGGGTGCAATCCCCAAAAATGATTTAAAGTGGAGTAAAGAAAAGTAGCATAATATTCTCAATTAGGCTAAAATAAAAGACTTATGGAGATAACTTCAAAGACAAAAGTGGGAATTCAGCAGTGTCACTCAGGTTTACTTTTAAGACACAATGACCATCAAATAAATCGCCCTGGCGAACGCCGACAAGCAGTGCCGTTAAGCTTTAGACATTAGGCTCATATAGTATATCCGGATACTCGTATGGGGCACAATTAGAAAGGAATGGTGATTATGAAGGATATCAGATCTGCCTCTGTGCAATTCAATCATGTGGCGGGTGACAAAGGCCATAATATGAGTAAGATTTGTGCTTTTGCGGCGGAAGCGCATGCAAAGCAGGTTGACCTCCTTGTCTTCCCGGAAATGTGTGTCACTGGATATTGGCATGTCCGCAATCTCTCACGGCAAGAAGTGGAATCCTTAGCTGAGCCTGTTCCCTCTGGTCCGTCTACGCAGGAACTACTCTCGCTGTCGTCCCGCTATGGTATGACCATAGGAGCCGGACTCATTGAACTGGCAGATGAGGGGACACTTTATAACACCTATGTTGTGGCGATGCCGGATGGAAAAATGGCGCGTCATCGCAAGCTCCACTGTTTTATCAGTGAGCATATGGCTTCCGGCAATGAGTATACCGTATTCGACATTCCTCAGGGAGTACGTATAGGGGTACTCATATGTTATGACAATAATATTGGTGAGAACGTCAGGATCACGGCTCTCAAAGGAGCAGAGATTCTTCTTGCGCCTCATCAGACTGGCGGATGCGATTCACCCAGTCCTCGTTGTATGGGTAAGATCGACCTTCAACTGTGGAAGAATAGGGAGAACGATCCAGAATCCATTGAAGCGGAATTCCGGGGGCCGAAGGGACGCGAATGGCTTATGCACTGGCTCCCTGCACGCGCTCACGATAATGGAATGTTTCTAGTTTATAGCAACGGTGTGGGCATAGACGATGACGAAGTTAGGACCGGCAATGCGATGATTCTCGATCCCTACGGTGATATCCTGGCCGAGACGTGGAAGGCGAAGGACGACATGGTTGTAGCAGACCTTAAAGCAAGTCTGCTTGACATGTGTACAGGACAGCGATGGATAAAAAGCCGTCGCCCCAATTTGTACAAAGCGTTAATCATTTCTACCGGCCAGGAGGAAGATACTCGTAAAGTTCGATTTGAGAGAAAATCGTGATTGTTCAGTTCTACAAGATGAAGCGTTCACCTCCCCCTTTGCTCTCATGTCGGGTGTAACGTCATTCCCGCACGTATTTAGCGGGAATCCAGACCTACAGCTTGTAGATTCCCGCTTAAACCATGCGGGAATGACAGGGGGTTGAACGGTTACTCATAATAAGTTAGCTGTGGCCGACTTTCCGGTGCATGGTGATTTCTAAGGTGTGCCTAAAATACTCCTGACTGACATTATTTTGGGATCAAGCTGGGGCGTGAGGTCCAACATTGCCTCCCTCAAAGCGGTTATTTTTGGCGATGCGTTCAGCTAAGATTGCTTTTAATTCATCTGCTGAGCGGACCCACAATCGCTCGAATTGAAAGCTGTCAGACTGGGGGACATACTCTCGCAGAAACGCTTCTTCGTCCTCTGTCACCGGCACGGCAATGTCCGGCGTGCCGACTACGGTGATGGTGGGATAAAGCATGGCCTCGGTGACAAAGAAACCAAAGTTACATCGAAAGCGCTGAATATAACTCCAACTGGCCTCGATCCAGGCTCGGGGTACAAGGCTCTCGGCGGTTTGGCCGAAGAGAAGGTAATGATAGTGGTCATGCTGTACATGCTGCCACAAATATTCTCGCAAGCGCAGTTGGAGAGCGCTTATGGTGTCAAGGTGTTGGGACATGTAGGCCAACAACTGCTCCAGCCAGGCATTAGTACTCGGGCTAAGCGCATCAAGCAAATCAAGCATCGTTTGCGCGTTTTTTGCCTCCGGGTCGTCGCTGCCAGCCACCTGCGCTAAACCTTCTCTTGTACTGGTCAGAAAACTTTTTGGGGCTGGGGGTTGGGCAGATAAAATTTCTTTAACTACCTTGTCCAGTTGCTCAATGGCCGTTTGTAACCCTTGAGCCGCATGATCATCGTACGTGGCTCTAATCTCATGGACAATCCCCTGAACTTGAGGAACCAGATTGAGTCGGTCAGTATGTAACCTCTTAAATGCATTAAACATCTGATCGGCTACATCGTCATTGCCAATAATGGCTGCCCAGAAATTTTTTAGTTCCTGGTCGTCGCGCTGCGGCAGATCAGGTATGGTCTGGCTGAACCATCGCCACAGATCTTCCGTATGGGGTAGAGCTTGCTCTATACTTAATTGAACTCGGCCGGCATAGGGAGAACAATAGATGCCATCAAAGGAGGTGTGGAATTTGACCCACCCAAAACTGTCTCTGTCGTGTTTGATCGTTCCCTGGAAATTTAGACCCAGCCCAAGTTTTTCTCGAACTAGCTTCTTTACATCAGAAAGTTTGATACTTCCTTTATCTGCGAACGGCATGATAATCTCCTGTTTAGTTATTTAGGGCCAAGGCTAAAATAGCTTGTCCACTTGCTGGCTTTTATGTGGGCCAGCAAGTGTTTAGGTTATTCGATACCATAGTCCTTGGTTATTCAATACAATTGTCGATCATATATCTTCACGGTTTGAACGGTTCATTAGAACGGTACAAACCGTGATTGGTACCCAGCCAAAGATAGCCAGTTGAGTCCAGGGAAAGATCATAAATGGAGCCGATTTCTCCCTCGCTCAGAGGCACATCCTCCCATTTATCGGTCTTGGAATGGTACATAAACAGACCGTCTTCCAGGGTTCCGACCAGTAGCGATCCAGCGGGTAAAACCAGTAAATCCTGGATAGGATCTGGTGATAGCAACGGGTATGGTTGCCACTGATCATCCGCCAAAGTGGGGGTGTCGACACCTTCTGCTAACAGTTTTACGGTTCCCTCAGACGTGCCAACCCAGGGCCGCCCACTAGCGTCAAGCGCTAGAGCGGTCAAATAGTCATCGCCACCATAGCAGATAATTTCGGTGGTTATTCCCACCAATGGCCAGCGAATTAGTCCTACGTCCGTGGCCAGCCACATGGCATTGCCTTTGGGGTCAAAAACTATCCGGTTCACAGTAAAGGAGGAACTGTCTATATCGGGGCAAAAGGAATGGATGTCGTTTAAAAATTCCCACTTCGTTGGGCTTTGCTGGTAAAGGCCAGTAAACGTACCCACCCACAGTTGCCCTTTATCATCTTGAGCCAGACTACGCACATCGTCGACTGATAAAACTTCGGTAAAGGTTAACTCATTGGGTTGACCGGTGGCTTGCTGTACCCCCTCAGCTATGGCCAGCCATATCTTGTCTCCGGATCCAAAGAAGGCCATAATTTCATTATTGTCCGTTTGCCCCACATCAGTTTGAAATGGATGATCACTTTGTTCAGGATTATAACCAAACAAACCCAACCCCTGCTGGGTCTCAAGATTATAGAGCGAGCCCCAAACGGTATCAGAGGTGAGGGCCAGATGTCTCACCGCTTGTCGAACCGCTTGTCCATCTGTACGGGGGATGGGCTGACTTTGGGCAATTTGTTCTACCAAAGCCTCCCGGCTGCGGATGGCATCCAACTCTTTTTTGGCTTGAAACCATTGGTATCCGGCAAAGATAGCCGAGGTCAGGGTTATCACCAGACCAACAGCCAGTCCAATAATGATATTTCGGCGCAGCCGGGCTGCTTGACGGGTTTGCTCCTGTTCCAATGTTTCTTGGCGCTTGCTTTCGGCCAGGAAGCCTTTTTCCTCCTCCGTCACATCCTGGGGATGGCTTTGGGCATAAGTTTCGGCTTCGGCCAGTTGGTCGCTTTTGATTAATTTCTGAACATCGCGCCCGGCTTCCAGCCAGGCCTGCGTTGTTATGGCCAGGGGGTTGTGGTAATCGACCTGCCAGCGCCGGTTGGCCTCTAAGATCGGTTCGATCAGCCGGTCGTGGGCCAGCTCATACCAGGTGTCACTGCCGCGTTTGTTGGCTCGAATAATGTAGGCCTCGTTGAGAATATCCACGGCGGCGTTGAGTAATCCTTCGCTTGAATCATCACCCCGGTAGACCAAACCCTTGGTTCGAGCGGGTGTGACCAGGTGATTGTCAAACCAATTCCGTAGGCGACGCTCACTGACATCAATGATGTCAACTTGCATCATCTCTTGCAGGGTGCTTTCATAAAAGTTCATCAAGGCCTCGTCCACATCGCCAAAGGCTTGCACATGGCTGGCCTCAATGGTGGTACAATCCAGCGGCAAGCTGGCCCACAACTGGCGGCAGACAATTTGCAGATGAACGGGTTCTACATAGACCCCGAGGGCGCTGGAAGGATGAAGGATGAAGGATGAAGGATGAATAGGGGTTGTTTCAGTAGCTTGTTCTGAGTCTGAGGAAGCAGGCTCCTCTGACCGCATTTTTCCAGTGCTGCCCCTCTGCCCAGTCTGGACACGGCGTAGATTATCGACCAACTCTTCGGCCACACCCTCGGCGAAAGGGCGCTCGGCATCGGCAGCTGGCTGCTTAACGGCCTTTAGAGCGGCATCTTTGTTCAAACGTTCCAGCCGATAGTCAGACTCCAGCCGGCCAGGAATAAGGTTGGTATAGGGAGTCAACTCGGCAATGAAGTCTTCCCGCATCACAAAGAGGACATGCAGGGGAGGATGATTGTCCAGGGCCTGACTAATCTGGCGAAAGAAACCTTCACGATCTTCCCAACGGGTCAGATGACGGGTAAAGAGTTCTTCAAATTGATCCAAAACAAGCAAAACTGGGAGATCATCTGGGGGCGAATTCCCATCACTCCCTATAAGATCAGCTAAACCTTCAGCCAACGTTTGGCCGGCCAGGGTATTTGGATCGACATCGTCGTCAGATTGCATCGAATAGAGGGCAATAAAGCTGTAGACATTATCCAGAGGTTGGTTAAGCTGACTGGGCAATCCGCCGCCCACCGTGCCGATGGGTAAAGTTTTCATTTTAGGCGGCAAACGCCGCGCCCGACGGCCGCGACCAACTGTACGCTCGGCGGTGAGCCGGGGAATAAGCCCGGCGCGGACTAACGAAGATTTTCCCACGCCTGATTTGGCAAACAGCAGAACCACCCGGCGCGACATGACCAACCCCTGCAAAATTTCGATTTCTTCCTCACGACCAAAAAAGTAGTCACTTTCAGCGGTATTAAAGGCCCGGGGGCCAACATAGGGATTCCCATCCATAAGCTATTCCTCTTTCTGCTCCTCCAGCCAAACATTCCAGCGTACATGCAGTTCGGTTACAAATTGTTGGGTTGTACCCCAGTAAATGTCGATATTGAATTGGCCCAGGTAGCGCTTGAGATAATCCCGAGCTTTGTCCACATCTTCCACTTGATCCGGATCAAGCTGGACTCCCACGTGTGGTTTTTTGATGCGGCTGGTTTGGGCAATTCGTTTGAGCAACCCTTGCAAAACCACCCGAAACTCCCAATCGTCCAGCTGGTAGCCCAAAAACAAAAAACTGTGTTCGGCCAGCATACCCAGGATGTTGGTTGGCAGAATGGTTTCCTGCTCGTGGACCAGCCGGGCAAAGTGGGCCAGGTAATCATCCTCCGAAAGGACCAGGTGCTTCGCCTGCTCGGGGTCGCCATCATACCCGTTGAGGTGAAAGACAACAGGTTGATCAAAACTGGGTTTGGGGGTGAGTACGTATTTGGGCGTGTTATTATCCGGGTTCCAGCGGGGGCCGACCCGCCGGGGTTCGAGGCCCTGGTACTTCAAAGCCTCAACCATAAAGTTGTCGAAATTGGTGGTCATATAGAGCGGTAGTTCCAAATCGGCCAACAGGTGATGAATTTCGTTTTCCTGCCAGGTTAAGACCTTTTCAGCCCACTGTAGCTCCTCGACGGCTTTGGTGAAGTTAACCTCTATACGGGCGGCCCGCTGCGAACGACGCGAACGTCGGGAGCCGGTTGGTGCCGCCGACTGTGGTAATTCCACCCCCATAGAGGTGTACAAGCCGCGCTGCATCAGTTCAAGAAAGGTTTCGCGCAGACCGTTTGGATCAGTTAGGGCCACAAATTGAGCCACACGAGCCAGATTGTGACTATCCGGCAGGGGGTATTTGTATTTGTCGGCCACTTGTCCGGCAATGGTCTCCGGACTGGGCAGCAACCCGGCCCGGACGCGCGGCCACAGGAAGGGGGTACACTGACCCCGGTCGATATTATCCAGCAGGAAGGGCCAGAACATATCTTCGTTGTCGCTGGTAATCCGGCCCCGCTGGCCCAACAACTGACCATCGCGCAGGCGCATAAAGAGTACCGGAATGGCCGCGCCGGACAGTTTGGCCGTTTGCAAATCGGAGCGGGCTTCGTTGCTGGCCTGATCGATCTGGCCGTGTTCCAAGAGGCGGGCATAGAAGGTCTGGCTGAAGGCGCGGGCGGTGTTGACTGGCACCAGGTCTTGCATGGCCAGTACGGCGGGCACCCCGGCAGCAACCAAGTTCGGAGCAAAGCCACGAAAGGCATCAGCCGGGCTACGGGTGGCGGTCTGGCAACTAGCTAAAAAGAGCAGACGCAGCTTGTCATCCCGCTGGGTGTCGGTGTTGGCCAGTTGATCCGAGAGCATCTTGGCAAACTGATTATCTTTGACCAAAACGACCTGGTTCTGCTCATCGGCCAGATAGAGCGCCGCTTGCTGAGATTTCTGACTATAACTGCCGTGGCCGATGAAGTGCAGAATGTGGTAGCCCTGGCGCAACTCCTCGGCCAGGGTTTTGAGGGTGCAGGGTTGGGCGAGTTGGTTCAGCTTGACCTTGTTGTCTTTGATTAAATCAGCCAGGGTTTCTTGCAGCAGGGTCCACTCTTGCTTAACCTCGACAGCTTCGAGGTTGTAATCGGCCAGATTAGCGGGGTTGGCAACGGCCACCAGCATTTTGATGGGGCGCTTGAGGATGGGGTTGCCCGGCTGCCAGGTGCCGGCCAGATAGCGCGAGAAGGGCGTGGCTGTGGCGCTGGCCAGGTTGTGAACGAGACCCCCTTCGCCCGGCTCTTGCAGTAGTTCCCAGGGAATGGCATGTAGCTCAGTCGCCTCGCGATCGATACGCAGCCGGATGCGGTGGGGCCGCTGCTCGCGTACCTGTCCCCAGGTGGTTTTGAGCGCGTCGTCGCTAAAGAGCCAGGCAAACAGTTTTTGACCATCCTCCTCTGGCGAGGCACTGGCGACCCATTTTTGTGGAGCCAGGTAACCCCGCTCGAACTGGCGCTCGTGATTAAGGGTGATTTCGACTGGATAACCCGCTTTCTCTTGTTTGAGAATACGGATTTCCAGGTCGGCATAGGTTGGGTTGTTGGTCATTGGCGATTGTCCTATAGCACCATCGAATGAATTCGACGGCTGTTATGAGAAACGTGCTGGAAACACGTTCATTGGCTGAATGTTAGCTGAGAGTGTCCATTGAATGATGGCAACAAACTACATGTCGGTCAAGGTATAGAACTAGGGCAAACGGGCGCACCGAAATCCGATGTCGATGTCGTGAATAGCCGGATTTTCGTAGGACCGGGCAGTGGTACGGGTGTAGTTGCCGTCGTTGGCCCAGGCCCCACCGCGTAACACCCGTTCATCTGTGCCGTCTAAGTTCTCCCGCCCGTCATCAACTTGGTAGGGATAGTTGTTTTCTTTAGACTGCACCCACTCCGATACGTTGCCAGCCATATCATACACCCCATACGGGCTGACTCCTTGAGGGTAGCTCCCCACCGGGGCTGTTTTATCGTAACCATCATCATAATTTTTATTAGTCTGCGTCAACTCACAATTACTATCACAAAAATTCACTTGATTGCCATCAAACTCATTACCCCAAGGATACATTCTTTTGTCTGTACCTCGAGCTGCTTTTTCCCACTCGGCTTCAGTAGGCAGTCTGGCTTCGCGCCACTCACAGTAGGCTCGTGCTCCATACCATGTCACTTCAATCACTGGGTGATTGGCATATTCATCATCACGCCGAAACACGTCTCCGTTCTGATGAATATGAGCCTTACTACTTTCTTTTACATTTAACCACGTTTTATCCCCTTCTGTCTGGTTGCCCCGCTCATCAAGAAAAGTAGCAAATTGAGCATTGGTCACTTCGTATTTATCAATGTAAAAATCATCCAGACCAACGGTGTGAATAGGAGCCTCATCATCAAACCAATCAAGCTGACAACCTTCAGGATTACTAACGAGTTTTTGACACTCAGCCAGAGCCACGTTCGGGTCGCTACCCATCTCAAACGGCCCGGCCGGAACCAGAATCATCTTAGCATCTTTAACCTCGATTTCGCCAGGTAAGTTAAACTCGACCAAGCTGGAGGCGACTTCAGCCAAGCTAGGATAGTTTGCCTTTTTACTATCGAACAACTTGCCTAACGCTGGCTCAACCTGATAGATTAACTGGCCGATAGATTGGATAACCTGATTGGTGGTCGCAAATTGAGATTTCTCCGCAACCAGTTCACTCTCGGCAAAGGAAGGAATATTATTCACTAGAGTCATCACCTGCTCCAGGTCTTCCAAAGCTGCCTCATAAGTTCTCAGTTTGGCCTTTACCACCGCCCGTTCATATAATATGGCCGGGTTACGGTTATTTAAATCTATCAAATTATCATATTCCTCCAAGGCTACATCATATTGCTCCTGCCTGGTCTGTTGGCGTGCTTGTAACCATTGCTCCAATTCATCCTTTAAAACCATAGCTTTGTCAGTCGTCTTCGGCAAGTCGGTCAACCCCTCCACCATCGCTTCTAAAAAGGAGCCGGTATAGTCTCCCTGGTTTACATCGGCCATGTGTACGTACAATATCTTGATCATCTCGACCTGTTTTTCATCCTTAACTTTCAACAGATTAAGCTGTTCTTCCCGGGTCGGTAACCTCCAAAACAACTCAAAGATTAATTTGGCTCCTTCCATTAACTGTTCGGCTACCGCTGTACCGGCTGCTTCGGCAGTGGCTTTCTGTTGAGCCGCTTCCTCGGCATTTTGCTGGGCAATCTCGGCTTGATTTTTAGCGTTAGTTTCAGCGGTTGCGGCATCTTTCAAGGCATCTTCAGCTTCAATGCGGGCGGCTTCGGCGGTGACGGCCTCTTTAGCAGCTTCCTCCTGAGCGGCTACGGCTGTGGCTGCTTGCTGTTCTGCGTAACCAAGCGCAAATGTGGCTGTGGCTGCATTGCGTTCTGCGTCGCCTAGCGCAAACGTGGCTGTGGCAGCATTGCGTTCTGCGTCGCCTAACGCAAATGTGGCTGTGGCTGCATTGCGCTCTGCGTTGCCTAGCGCAAATGTGGCTGTGGCTGCGTTATCTCTGGCAATCTGAGCCTGTTTTTTAGCTTCAGTTTGCTGCTGAAAGGCCCAGGCAGTTAAAGCCAACAAGAATATTATCACCACCACCCCAACCACAATCGTGATCCAGCGTCGGCGGTCAGCCAATCGCTTTTCTTGGACCAGTTGGGCCTCGCGACGTAGACTTTTCTCCAAAAAAGTGTTCTCATCGTTGGTGACATCCAATGGGTTTTGTTCGGCGTAACGCTCGGCTTCTCGTAGCGGTGCTCCTTCCAGTAGCAAATCTGGGCTGCGGCCGGCAGCCAGCCAGACTTCGGTAGCCGTGGCCAAGGGGTTGTAATAGGTTGCTTGCCACTTTTGGTTAGCCGTCAAAATCGGTTCGACCAGCCGGTCGTGGGCCAGCTCGTACCAGGTATCGCCGCCTCGGATGTCGGCTCGGATGATGTAGCTGTTGTTCAGGCTGTCTACGGCGGGGTTGGACAAGCCCCCGGTTTCGGTGTCGCCCCGGTAGACCAGGCCTTTGGTGCGGGCGGGGGTGATGAGGGGTGGGGCAAACCAGGCCCTCAGTTGGCGCTCGCTCATTTCAATCTCGACCAACACCTTCTGTAAAGAGTCTTCGTAGAAGCCAGTCAAGGCCTGATCTACATCGCCAAACTCGGTGACATCTTCTGCCCGGATGGTGGTTTGGGTCTCGGGTAAATTCTCCCAGAGTTGGCGACAGACGATTTGGAGATGGACCGGCTCGATGTATTCGCCCAGGGCGGTTGTGGACTCAGTCTCGGTTGTGTTTTGTTTGATCTGGATGCGGCGCAGGTTGTCGACCAGGGTTTCGGCCACGTGAGGCGCAAACTCACGGCTGGGGGTGGCGCGGTGGGCCGGTGTTTTCACGGCTTCAATGGCCGCCTCACGCTGCAAGCGCTCTAGCCGAAATCGGTGTCGTAACTGCTCTGGCAAGAGGGGGGCGTAAGGAGTTAATTGGGCCAGATAATCTTCTCGGATAGTGAATAAGACGTGCAAGTCAGGGCGTTGCTCCAGCACTTGATTGACCTGCTGAAAAAATCCTTCTCGCTCCGGCCAGCGGTCGGGGTGGCCGGTGAATAGCTCTTCAAATTGGTCAAAGATCAGGAGGGTTGTCTCCGGGGTCTCCACCGCAATGGGAGGATCATTTGAAGCGCCTGCCGTTGGTTCAGCCATCTGATCTACACCTGGCCAATAGGCGATCCCTTCCGGCAGCGACATCGTGGCCAGGTCGTTGGGGGGTGTTTCTCCCGGCAGGCCCAGGAGGGCGCTGAAAACAAAGACGTTATCGACCGGTCGGCTCAATCGGGGCGGCATCCCTTTGCCCACCGTTAAAATGGGCAAGACGGTCATCATTTGTGAATATCGAACCCGGTCGCCCCAGCCAATCCGTTTTTTGCGAGTCACTTTTGGCACCAGACCGGCATGCAACAAAGAGGATTTGCCCGCACCCGATTGGGCGAAGAACAAACTGACCCGGTGGGCTGTGACCAGGCTGATCAAGATATCGGTCTCTTTGTTTCGGCCGCAGAAGAATTTCCGGTGCGTGGGTTCAAAGGCAATGGGGCCAATGTAGGGGGCCAAGGGGTCATTTCCACCAGTCGTCATCATCCGCTTCCTCCTTGATCTTAATTTGGTCTTTCACCAGTTCCCATTCGTGGTGTAGTTCGGCCACAAATTGTTGGGGCGTACCCCAATAAACATCAATTTCTTTGATCCGGCGGCGCATATAGCGATTCAGATAGTCCAGCATGTTATCCAAACGGTCTTCTGACCCTGCTTCAAGCTGGACACCGACATTGATTTTGGCTTTGGCCTCAATGGGCTGGAGCAACCCTTGCCAGATCACGCGAAATTCCCAATCATCCAGGCTGTAGCCTAGAAACAAGAGACTATGGTCGGCCAGAGCGGTGATCACATTGGCAGGCAGGATGTTATGGGCCTGGTCGTGCAGCCGGATTAGGTGGGCCAGATAATCATCTTCAGTGAGGATCAGGTTCTCAAACTGTGCTTTCTCGTCATCGTGACCATTGAGGTGAAGCACAATCGGTTCAGTAGCTTTGAGGGTGACGGCTTCAACATCTTCGGGAGAGCCTTGCTGGGTTTGTTTCCAGCGCAAACCCATCCGGCGAGGAGTAGCCCCTTCTTTCTGCTTCAAAGCTTCAACCATAAAGTTATCAACGTTGGTGGTCAGGTAGAGAGGAATGGGGAGATCGGCCAGGAGATGATAGAGCGAGGTTTCGTCCTGGCGCAAAATTTCTTGAGCCCAGTTGATCCCGGCGATGGTTTTGGTCAGGTTGGCCTGACGATATTGTTCTTTGATCAAGTCTGTCACTTGCAAGTTGGTCAGCAGGCCGTCTCGTAAGGCCATCACATAATCGCGTCGCAACTCGCTATCGTCCCAGTAGAGGCTGATATAGCGGGTCACTTTGGCTAAATCGTGCGTTTCGCGGGAGAGGGGATAGCTGCGGTTTTCCAGTAGCTTTTGGGCCACAGTAGCCGAATTGGGCAACAAGCCGACATTGGCTCGCGGGCCAAGGAAAACGACGCATTTGCCGACGCCAATGTTCTCCAGTAAAGGATCCCAGAAGTTTTGTCCCTTTTGGCTGGTAATTTTGCCACGCTGTCCCAGCAACTGCCCTGAACGCAGGCGCATAAAGAGTACGGGAATGGCCGGGCCGGATTTTTGCTCGGTTTGGATTTTGGCCCGGGCCTCGTTGCTGGCTCGATCAACCAGACCGTGATCTAAAAGCTGCTGGTAAAAGGTGCTGGTAAAGGTACGAGCGGTGTCTACCGCCACCAAATCCTGCATGGCCAGTACGGCCGGTACGCCGGCATCAACCAAGCGGGGGGCAAAACCGCGAAAGGCGTCGGCCGGGCTGCGGGTGGCGGTCTGGCAACTGGACAGGAAGACCAGGCGCAATTTGTCCTCGGATTGGGTATCGCTGCTGGCGAGTTGGCTGGCGAGCATGGTGGCTACGTCGCGGTCTTTGACCAGGGCCACCTGCTTGGCCTCGTCGGCCATATAGAGGACGGCTTCAGCGCGCTTTTTGTTGTAGCTGCCGTGGCCGATGAAGTGCAGAATGTGGTAGCCTTCTTTCAGCTTGTCTTCCAAAGCGGAGAGGGTGCAAGGCTGGGGCAGCAGGTCGCAGGCGACGGCCAGGCCCTGAGTGACGGCTTCGATCAGGGCATACTCCTGCTCAACATCAATGGGAGACAGTTTGTAATCAGCCTCCAGGTTTTCGGGGTTGGCGACGGCCACCAGCATTTTGATGGGGCGCTTGAGGATGGGGTTGCCCGGCTGCCAGGTGCCGGCCAGGTAACGCGAGAAAGGCGTCTCGACCCGCTGGGCCAGGTTGTGGGACAGGTCGCCTTCGCCGGGTTCCTGCAACAACTCCCAGGGGATGGGGTGCAGTTCCGGCGTTTCGTGGTCGATGCGCAGCCGGATGCGGTGGGGTCGCTGTTCGCGCACCTGGCCCCAGGCTTCTTTGAGGTTGCCGTCGGTCAGGAACCAGTCGAACAGATCCTGGCCGGTAGCCACCGGATCGAGGATCGAGTCCCAGGATTCTGCTTCGGGTCTCGGCGCCAGGTAACCCCGCTTAAATTGGCGTTCGTTATTTAAGGTCATTTCGACTGGATAACCCGCTTTCTCTTGTTTGAGAATACGGATTTCCAGGTCGGCGTAGGGTTTATTTTGAGTCATTCTTTGTCTCTTCAACCTTGGTGATGACCTCACCTTCAAAATGTCCATAGTTGCTCATGATTGTCTCCTCGTATAAGCCCTCACCCCCCAACCCCTCTCCCAAATTGGGAGAGGGGATTGGGGGGTGAGGGGAATTTTCATTCCTGGTGGTGTGCTAAACGCTCGTGATAACTCATACGATAATAGAGTTATCATCAAGAGTCCCCTATTCGTTCTTCAATTCTTCCAACACCTCCGGCGTGAAGGGATTCTCCCCGGCTTTGAGGGCGGTTACCCATTCCTCGCGGCTTTCCCAGCCGTCACGTTGCTTAATGGCAAATTCAAAATCCTCAATCGCTCCCTCAATATCACCCCGCAGGGCGCGGTTGAGACCGCGACTATCCCGATAATCAGCCAGACTATACTCATGCGCTTCGGTTACAGCCATTTCACAGGCATCTTCAACCTCAGCCGCGTAGCTCTCCAAGCTGCCAAACCGGCAGAGGTCGTGCCAGGCCGAGGCAGAGATTGGCACGTCCGGGTCTAACTTTTGGGCTTTATCGTAAGCGGCGATGGCCTCCTCGATCTGTCCATTGCGAGCCAGATTACGTCCTTCACTCGCTAAAGCTGAGGCGTAAACTTTCTCAGCCTCAGTTTGAGGGTCAAGGGGCAGCGTTGGGTTGAGGGTTAAGGCCTGAGAAAAACGCTGCGTAGCCGTTAACACCTGGCCGACGCGGGCCAGATTACGTCCTTCACTCGCTAAAGCTGAGGCGTAAATTTTCTCAGCCTCAGTTTGAGGGTCAAAGTTTAAGGCGGAGTAAAGTGTGAGGGCTTGAGAAAAACGTTGCGTGGCGGTTAAAACCTGACCCTCGCGAGCTAACTGTTGGGCGCTGATGAGAATAGGTCTGACCGTGCGAGGGGCCAGCCAGGTCCGGCGCAACCGGGCCAATTCCTGGGCCGGATTGAGGTTTTGCGTGTGCCGAGTAGGGCCGGCAAAGCCATAGCGGCTGTGTTCCAAACCCAAGAAAATGGGCGGATCGCGTTGAATTAGGGCATCTGCCAGGGTCAATAGTTGATCCATTAAAGTCCCCAGCCACAGGCGCAGGGTCCTGTCAGCACTGCCGGAGACGATGCGGCTGCCATCCGGACTGAAGGCCACCGCCAAGACACTGTCCGTATGGCCCTCAAGCGGCTCGCCCAGCGGCGCCCCGCTCTCGGCATCCCACAGGCGCAGGTAAGCACTGCCGGAAACGATGCGGCTGCCATCCGGACTGAAGGCCACCGACCAGACACCGAACGTATGGCCCTCAAGCGGCTGGCCTAGCGGCGCCCCGCTCTCGGCATCCCACAAGCGCAGGGTCCTGTCATAACTGCCAGAGACGATGCGGCTGCCATCCGGACTGAAGGCCACCGACAAGACACTGGACGTATGGCCCTCAAGCGGCTCGCCCAAGATC
>PJEL010002335.1_pt1 | contig 17665 bp, 19 predicted proteins | sample 1853271 | NCBI WGS metagenome assembly PJEL01 (sample SAMN08108733, study PRJNA415343) | Invertebrate metagenome, whole genome shotgun sequencing project. | host: Globobulimina | place: Sweden: Gullmar Fjord | collected 2015-08
TTGTTCACTTTGTTCACTTTGTTCACTTTGTTCACTTTGTTCACTTTGTTCACTTTGTTCACTTTGTTCACTTTGTTCACTTTGTTCATTGTAAAACATATTATCATTTTCAGAATCTTGAATTTTTTGTTGAATATCAGGTGCATTCCAAAATGTTTCACCATGGTACGCACGAACCATCATAGCAAGATTAATATCATTAGCTGTTATCCCTTGACGCCCTGAATGATAACAATAAACTCCAGCTATTTTGATAGCATCTTTGGTAAAGACGTCTAAAAGAATTAGATGTTGGTGGATATAATCATCTGCCCAGGAATCCTGGGAATCTTGATTGAAACCTGTTCTCATATGAGGAATTTGGTTCATTTTTCAAAGTTCTTAATCGCCTAGAACTTTTAAATCTTAATTATTAAACGTAAGAATGGGGACTCTTTTTGCTAAAATTTTTAACAATCAAAATAAATCACTGTGCGACGATAAAACTATTGTTGACCCAGATCAACCGGAAGTATCATTAGTACTAATGGAGTTACCTGTTGATATAACCGAGGGTCAGGGATTTTTTATTAGAGATATTACTCAGAGAGATGATGGATCTAAAGTATTACGTATTGAACACACTGAATGTCTTTACGCGATGGTGTAACTGCGGCTGTTTAAACTTATTTATTCTAAAAGGATGACATAAATGCCAGTATTTTACTTGTTACATGAGACATTTAATGTTATAGGAGTCAATGAAAATGATGGAAAAACTGACCACGGTAAAAGAAATTCAAAATTATTCCTCTTGGGAACCTTTATTTGGGTTGTTATCTTTGTTTTGGCAATGAATCTAAAAATGGGATACTTTAATGTTAAAGTTCCCTGGGTAGACACATTATTTTACGGATTGATAGTTTTAGCAGTTGCTGATTGTATAGTAATGGCATATACTTACAAAGCATATTTCGGTCGTAATTTATTATGGGAAGTAAAGGAAGAAGAAGCTGAGAAAAAATTTGATTATGATGAAGAAAATGAACGGTACGTTCGAAATCCAACCAAACAAATTCTTGAAAATGCTAAAATTAATCTGACAAAGGAAATAACTAACGACGCTATTGCTGATGCTAGGACAAATAAACGTGTACGCGCAGCTCTGGCTCGGGAAAGAATAAGACACCAAGAACAGCAAGAACAGCAAGAACAGCAAGAACAGCAATAAAATATTGTTTAAAATAAAATGAACTTCGGTCGTTTCGATGTTGAATCTACTGTGAAAATTTTATCAAACAAAGACGGTATCAAAGGTAAAAAAGCTGAAATAATCGATGTTACTGGTAATGGATGGCATACCGTAGATTATAAAGGCGAACTTTACAAATACCGTACTAACCAGTTGTCTTTATCTAAACCAAGTCCGGTAAATATATACCAACCATTTAAAAAACCCAAAGCGCGCGCTCCTCCGGTACCTCCTAACAAACCCAAAGCGCGCGCTCCTCCGGTACCTCCTAACAAACCCAAAGCGCGAGCGCATGCGCCTCCGGTACCTCCTAACAAACCCAAAGCGCGAGCGCGCGCGCCTCCGGTACCCCCTAACAAACCCAAAGCGCGAGCGCGTGCGCCTCCTTTACCTCCTAACAAACCCAGGAATTCGGAGTTAGTCCGCAAACTTAGTAATGAATTTGATAAATTGAAAAAAGAAGTTAGACAATTAAGGAATGAAATTTCCGAATCGCGGACCGACACGCGTGTGGGACGTAAACCAAAAACTCCTTTTTTGACAAGGGTATATAGATCTATTTCTGGAAAAAAGAAAAAACGACGATCACCTGTACATAGAAAAGCAACAGTTAAAGACTTCCCTCCATCTGTTCAAAAAGAAATTACCAGTCCTTTGGATATTCTTGATGAAATGTCATCTAAACCCTTAGTGAGTAACCTCGCGAATGTGGCACGAAAGCGCGGTGGGTACAACGGAAAACAACTCAAAAAGACTGAACGTCAACAAAGAAAGTCTAAGAAAAAACAAAAGAGTCCAGCAACTGACTTTTTGAAACAAATTCAGACCAAACCTAAGCTTAAAAACTCGAAGAGTGTTAACGAATCGCACCGCGATTCTTTTAAATCTACCCAACTTACCCACAAACCGTTGGCAGGGCTTGGTTTTTTAGACCAAATCAAGGTTGGAAAAAATTTGAAAAATGTTGAAAAAACTACGCAACCCAAGAAGTCAAATAATAAATCTCAGTTAGAAGAGGCAGTATTAAAACGTCGCCAATATATAGCTGACACCCCCGAAGATGATGATGAAGACGATGGCGAATGGGAATTTGGGACACGTCGTAAATTCAGTAAAACCAAAAAATTAAAAACTAAAAGAACAAAAAGGAAATATGGTAAAAGTAAAAAACGCAAGTAACGCAAGTAACGCAAGCAATGAACCACTCACCTCAAGAATGCAATCTAGTTGATTTTATGGGCTCAGACCAAACTGTCGTAAATGCAGCCCGAGTTTCTTTTGGAAAACGCAAAGAAGCTGAAGATACACTAGTTGCTTTATACGGTTACGATTGTAAAAAAGCAGCTCATGTAGCTAAAGTTGATAAGGCTGATACACGCCTTATCAACTTTCTTGCTCGAGAAAAACACTGGACTCCGTTTGGACACGTAACAGTTCAATTTCATATTAAAGCACCTTTCTTTGTAGCTCGTCAACTTGGAAAGCACCAAGTTGGACTGGTTTGGAATGAAATTAGTCGTCGATATGTAGATTCTGATCCTGACTTTTATCTTCCTGAAGATTGGCGTCTTCGTAACAAGGATAAAAAACAGGGATCACTTGATGAAACTATGGAAGAATCGGTCGCTCTTCATACCCAAGCATGTCTTGATGAATATCATCGCTTATTAGAAAAGGAAATTGCCCCAGAAATGGCTAGAATGGTACTTCCGCAAAATACTATGACTGAGTGGTATTGGAGTGGAAGTTTATTTGCCTTTTCAAGGATTTGTTCATTAAGATTACCTAAGGATGCTCAAAAGGAAACACGCGAGATTGCTCAGATGATTAGTGATCAGTGTAAAAAATTATTTCCAGTGTCATGGAATGCCCTAATGGAAGGCGTTGAAACAACTGAACCTTTTCCTCAATAACAAGTAAATGAATAATCTGGACAGAGTTTTGGAAAAAAAACGAAAAGATAAAGAACGTCGTAAACGGGAAACAGAAAAACAACGTGAAGAAATTAAAGCAATTAAAGAACGTAGAGACAAATGGAGAAGTAAATTTATGAAAAAACCGAGAGTAATGTTTACATACGAACGTATGGAAGACGGAGTTAAACTTCGTGAACAGAGAGATACTCGCACAAGATTAGAATACTTAATAAATAAAAAATACGAAGACCAACCTTTTTCAAAGATACCATTGAGTACAGAATTGTATCTCAAATATTTCAATGGTAAACGGGTTCTCAAATACAAAGTACTTAATGTTGAATGGGAAGAAGGTATTGAAACTCGTACTATGAAAAATGTACTTTACACACCAAAAATGTTCAAATGGCTAATAGAAGATACAAGTGAATATGGAGTTGTTGAAGAATCTTTTTAAAAGAATCGCACCGCGATTCGTTAACACTATTCTAGTTTTTAAAAGAATCGCACCGCGATTCGTTAACACTTTAAAACTCGAACCTTTGGGACCTTTGGGAGACAATGAACAATGAACAACGATTTTTTTATTATAAAAGAAGGTTATACGTGTAACTATATCATGAGTGAAGAACCTTCTTCTGAATTATTTAAACAATGGATTCTTTATAAGTGTAATGTCTATCCTGAATTAATTAGAAAAATAATAAAAATGGTACCTGATTTATATAGAAGACCACAATATAGTGATCGCCAACGAATAAGATATTTTTATTTAGATTTTGAAGTTACTTGGTTTTGTCATAAACCACATGATCAGCACGAAGAAGAACACCAATTTCCAAAAATAAAGAAACGATGGAAAGGTATTGCAGCTATTGAACAATTTATGGTATATTGGTTTCATATAGAAGATTTTCCAAATAAAAAATCTTTAGAAGATCTTTTATCTCAAGCTGATGAATGTATAGTAGATTCTGGATTGATAGAAACTGAATTAGAAGGTAATAACGAAGAAATAAGATATTTTAATCACGAAAATCCAAGTTTCGATAATGAAATTGTGTGTAATCACTGCTGGATAGAAAGATCTTACGACATTAAAGAATATAAAGAAGTTGTTGTTTATTTTACAAAGGAAGAAATTATAACAAGATCATATCTCTCAAAATATCCTAATTTTTATTATAGTATTTAAAAACTCTTTTGAGTGTTAAGTTCCTAGGAATTTAAATAACGTAGTAAAAGAATAGCATCGCGATTCGTTAACACTCGAAGAGTTTTTAAAAGAATAGCATCGCGATTCGTTAACACTCGGAAATGAATCGCAGAAACATTAATAATTTTGCTGGTGCAAGTCAACGGTTTTTTAATGATACCCGTGACACTGACATAAGGAGTCATAGACCCTTAAGTAATCTTCGACAACAGTCTAAACGCATTGTCCGAAGTTCTCGAAAAGTTCTTAATGATGAAGCAAGTTGCTTATCTTGTTCTTTTTGCGTAAGTTTGATTTTGTTTATGGGGTTATTTTTTGGTCTTGTATATCCAGAAATTCTCCTAACTAATTACATTGAAGTTCCCGAATGTGGAACTGTAAGTACTGACGTTGTCTCTCGTTATGAATGTAGTTATTCTTGTCCAGGTTGTAGTGAAGCACCTCCTGGAGTATCTACTTGCAATTCAAAGGTAAGTCAATTTGAATCTCTAGATCCTGAAAAATGTGGAGCTGGTGATTCCAATCATTGTGTAGAAAATGGAGCAAGTTGTCATGCAGGTTATGAATGTTGTGCTACTATTTGTCAAACTTGTCGTTCTTGCAGTAGTAGTCCAAAAGGCGGAATTTCTTGTTACAGTTATGTTTGCAATTGTGTTTGTATATCTAGTGTTTCTCGTGAACATTGTAACGTAAATTGTTATACAGCCTATAGTGGAAAGTTAACACTGTTTTTTAATAAGATTGACGGAGAAGAACAACAGTCGCATTTTCTGAAGGACTTTGATAAAGATATTCAAGGTGCTCAGGATTTTATTGCCAATTATACAGTTGGTAAAAGTATTACCTGTTGGTATAATCCCGACAACCCTTCACAAGTTCTAATAGATGGTGACGTCTTTACCGATTGGAAACTTTATGTCACAGGGTTCCTTGGCATTCTTCCATTATTCTTAACTCTTGTAGTAGCTACTCACTTTACTTTCAGATCAATAGTTGATAGTTTTAAGATGGATGAAGACCTTCATTTTTACATCAATTGGTGGTTTTGGATTGGGATTATTTTGCCATTGGTTGTAGCATTACCAATTATGGAACATGGTTACGAAGTTAACCAAGAAGCATGGAAAATTACTATTATTGTACTTCTTTCATTGGGGAATGTTCCGATTATATGTGTAGGAGTTTATTACTTTTATTTGTGGGTATCGGACCGTGTGAACCAACCCGAACTTCCATTTGAACAAGAAGCAGTTGAAACAGGTGCATCTTTTGAAAACGTCTTTAAAGAAAACAGAACAGAATTAGAAACTACTTAAAAACTCAAAGAGTCATCGTGATTCTTTTAAAAACTCAATGAATCACATTTTTCCAGCAATATTATTGGGCTTCGGTCTTCAATATATTCAATCTTTTATAGGCATGCTCACACTTGAACCAGCTATTGATTATTACGCTGAAGTTCACCAAAGTTCGTTTAATTCCATGATTCACACAATGTTTATGCCATTTACAATGTATGGAATGTTTATGTGGATCCCGGGACTACTTGGGTTATACTGGTATGAAGCACGTAAATTAAGGGATTTTCTATTAATGGTGTATCTTGTTCATTATGCGAGAATTTCTATAATTGGTGCATTGTTAACTGTTGGATTATACATTTATCCGTACTCACGTTCTAATGTTGATTATTACAAACTCGGACCTCGATCTTCATTTTTAAGAGGAATTTCATTTTCAATTTGCGCTTTGGCTATTCAAGAAATTATTGGACATTATTTAGGTGGTGACCCGGCTTCGCGTCCAGAAGCGGTACCTAATGCAATACTTTATGCGCCTTATTATTCAAGTTGTTGGTTTGCCTAAAGCGAGCAAAGCGAGCCCTAGCAAAGCGAGCAAAGCGAGCAAAGCGAGCAAAGCGAACAAAGCGAGCAAACAAAGCGAGCGAACAAAGCGAGCAAAGATAAAGTGAATCTGTGTTCTATCTGTAGAACACGGACTCAAGTTATGATAGTAGAAACAGAAACAACATATTTTGAGATGAATGAGTCTTGGGAAGTCGAAGAAGCATTTCAACGTATAGCCTACAAATTGAAGATAAAAGGTATAAATATGTATACTATTCCAGAATCTAATATGCATTTTAATATAAGACCTAGGTGTATATGTCTATATATCACAATGCCAACTACTCAAAACCTTAGTTAACAAACGGGCGGTACCAATCGTCATGTATTTCATTGTGTGTTCGGTCCATATTCATCATATGATTTCGAGAAACTTTTAATTGACCAGGAACTTGTTCTGGTGATTCGGGGATTACCAATGATCCAAATCCTTGTTTCAAACGGCATCGGCCATTCTTAATTTCAACTCCAGGACTCATTTGTAAACGTTTAATAACCATATGTTCAGTAATAATACTTACAATAAAAATAGTCACTACAATGGTTGCTATATATCCAAACATTTATGAATACCAATAAAAAAACAAAAAAATAAGTCTCTTAAGAACAAAAGAACAAAGTCATCAAATACAAATATGAAAGTAAAGAAAAGAGACGGAACTCTTGTACCAGTTAGACTTGATGAAATCACTGACCGAATTTCTTTTCTTTCAGAAGATCTTGACCAGTCGGTAATCGACCCTGTCAAGATCACTCTAGAAGTAGCTGAAAAAGTTCATGATGGGATTTCAACTAGTAAACTAGATTCCTTCACTGCCGAAATTTGCCATAGTAAGGCTATTGAACATCCGCATTTTAATGTATTGGCTAGTCGTTTGATTATTAGTGATCATCATAAGAACAACTTAATTATGGCGAATATGAAGTTTTCTGAAGTTTGTAAGATCTTATACAATAACTTGGATCAACTGGGTAAAAGATCCTCTCTGATTAGCGAAGAACTTTATCAAATGAGCCAAGAACATGCAGAAACCATTGACAACATGATTGACCATGAACGTGATTTTCAACTTGATTATTTCGGGTTTAAAACTCTTTATAAAGCTTACCTATTAAGAGTTGGTAATAAAGTCATTGAAACCCCTCAACACATGTTTATGCGTGTAGCTCTTGGGTTATGGGGAAAGGTAAAAACTATGGAATCTTATCGTGATGAAAGAGGTTATATCTGCTATCGCCAAAGTCAGATTCTTGAAGCAGATTTTGAACGTATTAAAGAAACTTACGAACTTCTTTCTACTAAGATGTTCACTCACGCTACCCCAACTCTTTATAATGCTGGTTCTAATAGACCCCAGCTTTTTAGTTGTTTTCTTCTAGGAATCGATGACAATATCGAGTCAATTTTTAAAGTAATTTCAGATGTTGCTCAAATTTCTAAATATGCTGGTGGTATTGGAATTCACACTAGTTCTATTAGAGGAGATGGTTCTTATATCAGAGGTACTAATGGTAATGCAGACGGTATCTTACCAATGTACAGAGTTTTTAATGAAACAGCTCGTTATATTAATCAGGGAGGAAGACGTCCAGGTTCTTTTGCAATGTACATCGAACCTTGGCATTCTGACGTTGAAGATTTTCTAAGATGCAAACTGAATCATGGTGATGAAAACCGTCGTGCACGTGATCTCTTTTATGCTCTATGGATCCCAGATCTCTTCATGAAACGCGTAAAAGAAAATAAAGATTGGAGTTTGATGTCACCAAGTGAATGTCCTGGACTTGAAAATGTTTATGGTAAAGAATTCGAAGAACTTTATGAACAGTATGAAAAGGAAGGACGTGTTGTTAAAACTATCAATGCCAAAGATCTCTTTGAAAGCATTGTGACAAGCCAGATCGAAACTGGGACACCGTATATGCTGTACAAAGATGCAGTTAATAAAAAATCTAACCAAAAGAATCTGGGAACCATTCGTTCGAGCAACCTTTGTGTTGCTCCTGAAACTAGAATTCTTACAGATATTGGTTGGTATCCAATTCAGGAACTTGAAAACAACAAAATTAAAGTATGGAATGGTGATCAGTGGTCAGACACTGAAGTTAAGAAAACTGGAATTCAACAAAAACTTATTAGAGTAACTTTGTCAAATGGTTCAAAGATTGATTGTACAGAATATCATAAATTCTATATTGAAACTGGAACTCGACCTGCAGACAAATCTAGACCTGAACAAGTAGAAGCTAAAGATCTCTCAATCGGTGCAAAATTAATTAAACATGACCTTCCAGTGATTCACAATGGCCAGGAAATGAAATATGCATATACTCATGGTTTGTTTTGTTCAGATGGAACATATTGTTATCCTTATGGAAACAGAGAGAAAGAAGCCAGGATTACTCTTTATGGTAAAAAGAAAGAACTTTTGGAACATTTAGTAATTAGAACGACTTCAGGTAAAGAAACTTCAAATGGAACAATTAATGTCATGCTTCCTCATGACATAGATGAAAAGTTTAAAGTCCCTATCAATTACTCCATGGATTCAAAACTTAGATGGTTTGAAGGAGTTGTTGACGGTGATGGAACGGTATCAAGAAACGATTCAAATGAATCCCTACAAGTTACAAGTATACACGACGATTATTTATTTAATATCCAATTAATGCTTCAAACTATTGGTATTCATTCCAAAGTTACAAAAAATAAAGAATCCAGAAAAGAATTTTTACCTGATGGTAAAGGAAATCTTAAAGAATATGATTGTAGAAGTACTTATCGTCTACTAGTGTCAAGTGGTGATACTCAGAAATTACTTGAACTTGGTTTCAGTCCAAAAAGATTACAGATTCAACAAAGAGTCATCCAAAGAGATGCTAAACAATTTATTAAAGTAGTATCTATTGAAGATATTAATCGTACAGATGATACTTATTGTTTTACTGAACCTCTAAAAAATATGGGGATGTTTGAAGGAGTTTTAATAGGTAACTGTGCAGAGATTTGTGAGTATTCCGATACTGATAAATACGCTTGTTGTGTACTTGCTAGTTTAGTACTTCCTAGTTACGTGGGACCTGATACCGATGGTTCTCCTTATGTGGATCATCAAAAATTGTATGATAATGTTCGTGTAATTACGCGTAATTTGAACAGAGTTATTGATGTTAATTACTATCCTTGTCCCGAAACATCTAATAGTAATTTTTCTGAGCGTCCAATTGGTATCGGTGTGCAAGGACTTCAAGATGTTTTTTACAAGTTGAAATTGCCTTATGATTCGGAAGGGGCGTTGCAAGTAGATCGCGAGATTCATGAAACTATTTACTTTGCAGCTTTAACGGAATCTTGTGAATTAGCAAAGAAAGACGGTCCTTACGGTACTTTTGAAGGATCTCCGATGAGTCAGGGTAAGTTTCAATTTGATCTGTGGGCTGAACACAACAACACCGAAATCAAACACAATGGTAGGTGGGACTGGGATGCTTTACGAAATGAAGTTATGACCCATGGTGTACGAAATTCATTGGTTACTGCCTTAATGCCTACAGCAAGTACTAGTCAAATTATGGGTTCAACAGCCGAAGCATTTGAACCTTTGACATCTAATTGTTATACAAGACGTATCAAAGCTGGTGAGTTTCTTTGTTTGAACAAGTACATGGCACAGGATCTGATTGATGAAGGATTGTGGGGTGAAGGTATGAGAAACAGTTTGTTACAATCTCGTGGATCACTCAAACCATTAGATATCCCTCAAAAGTTCAAGGATCTTTACAAAACTGTTTGGGAACTTAAACAAAAGAGCCTAATTGACCATTCCTTAGCACGTGGTATTTATGTAGACCAAAGTCAAAGTTTGAATCTTTATTACGAAGAATCACCTTCATTGCCACCTTTGAGAGATCGTATTGCAGCCGGACATTTTTACGGTTGGTCTAAGGGTCTGAAAACAGGTTGTTACTACACTCGTAGTAAACCAGCTGTAAATAGTGTATCATTCACTATGGAACATGACGAAAGTGACGACGAAGTTGACAACGAAGTTGACGAAGTTACAGAAAGTTATGACGAGGAAGACGACTGTTCTGTATGTGGAGCCTAATTCATGCATTAAGTGCACGGTCAAGTGGGGAATTTTCCCAAAGGAATCCTCCTGGAGTTGGAATGTGATTATTATTCCAATTACGCCAACCACGATTGATTGATAAATTACCCATTGGTTTTTGTGTACCGAATGCATAACTCAATCCCGGAGGTGACGGTCCGTAACCACTGTAATAAGGACCAACTCCACAAGTTTTAGAACTAGTCATTCCAGACCAAGTTGGTTGCCAAGTAGGATCACCATAACCACTTGGTTGAAAGACTGGTTGACTAAATCTTCGACGACGACCTCGTCTGTTCTTACTTCGACTCTTTCTTCTACTCTTACTTCGACTCTTTCTTCTACTCTTTCTTCTACTCTTTCTTCGACTCCTTCTTCGATTCCCGTTACCATTAGCATTCCACCCCAGACTTTTGAGTTCTTTAGCTTTGTTGTACAATACTTTTGCAAACTTTTCTGCAATTGGGAAGTCCATCATTTCGGTTGCTTCAATAAACAAGTTACAGCCTTGATTCTCTATTTCATTCAAAAAGTATTTACCGTTCAGACCATCTGTACAACAACCACAATCCACACGGATCATAGCTGGTTGAACAACTTTTCCTTTAATTTTCATCTTCGGAAGAACTTTAATTGCTTTGCGTCCAATAGATTTGCATTGTTTCAAAATTTTAGGATCAATGTCTACATCTAAATCATCGTCTTCAGTATCGAAGTTATGCTTAGTCCCTAATGCATGAGAAAACTTACCATTGAACCAATAAGTTCTGATTTCCCAAAATTCTTTGAAACCAGGGGCAGATTTTTGAAAGATAATAGCTGGGAATTTAGTCACTTTCGGGTTTTTCAGATATTTATCTAACTTTTTCCTGTAACTCGCGTTATTAAGTAACTTTTCAAGATCCCACTTACTAAACATTCTACCCCACGCACCTAATTCAGGTTTTCCAATGAATTCATCCCAACCCAATCTTTTAGCTCGTCTAATCACATAATCAGCATTGAGTTTACTTTTTTCAGTATTTTTTATGTAAAAGGTCGGCAGTACAGGAACTCCAGCTCGTTTAAATTTTAAATAGTATTCTCCTTTATCTAAAACGAATTTCTGAACTGGGTATGTTGGGAAAACGCGTGCTTTTGGGTTTTTATAAAGTTTTGTGAATTCATCATGATAATTACCTCCTCGTTTCTTACGCCAAAAAGCGTCTACTAAGTCATGTCCTAGGATAAAATTGACATCATTCTTTTCCAAACGTTTCAAATTGAGATCCTTGGCTAACATCATATCGATTTCAGCATCAGGATATCTTTTCATCATTTCGTGAGCAATAACAATATCACTACTAATATACGCATCACGTCCTTTTCCGGTAAGAAATTTTTTATCAATAGGATAATCTGGATCATTGGTATACTCTTTATAATCTTCTGTATACCAATCATCCTTTCCGACAATAAGTCCTATTTTGAGAACCATTTAATTGTAACAAAGAAAAAACGCAACCTAACTTTCATAAATCATTTGTAAACATTCTGCATACTTAAGAAAATTCGGGTCCCAATCAGAATCAGTTTCAAGTTCAACACCAGACCCAGCATGAAGAGCATCACCCTGTTCTCCATAAGGAAATGGAACCATGTCTTCATGCCTTCTTAATGATCTAATAGGAATTCTATGAGCTGCTAACGAATAACTGATAGTCAAATCATCAGACAATTTACATTTAGTATCAATTCCGTTAATTTTCATTATAAGCCTAATTACACTAGGTGTCATAAGAGATTTATTATAACATACTCCCGAAAACCCTTCAAGTACATCGATGTATGGGTATTTAACTCTGCGAGGATTTGGCCATAACCCTCGATCCCAATCAGTTTGTTCTTCGTAATACTCGCCTTCTTCACCCATTCCATTAGCATTAAACGTAAACCCTGACATACAAATTATATTTTTAGTATATTTTGCTGCATTGTTGATTAGGTCATTAACCATATCCAATGGATAAGCAACATCGTCATCAATACTAATCACCAACGAATTCTTTTTTCTAATTCTTTGAAGAGTTGGAATAATTTTAGTAGCAGGTCCAAGATCTGTAGGTAAAACGAAGATCTTAATACGAGAATCAAGTCTTTGAAGAAATTCAATATCTTCTTCCTTGTATTTCGGACCTTTTCTGTCATTTCGGTAAAATTTTGGTATGTTGACGTGAATTTCTTTAACGTGAGAAAGGTCTAATAAATTCAACACAATTCCTACTTTACTCAATCGTTCTGGACTCGAAGTTAAACTAACATAAACATCATAATGTTCTGCCTTTCGAGACAATTTCTTTGGTTTGTACTCAAGAACATCCTGAATAATTTCCTGATCTTCTTCAGTAAGAGTTGAAAAATCAATCATTTTAAATAACAAATGTTTTTCAAAGCCCTTCCCTTTTTAACCTGATTATTTCCTTTTTGATATCTCTAAACCAATAACTTGGGCAATCACATTCGAAATCAAAATCTTCATGACGCAAAGCCGAAGCTCTTGAAGGATAAACTACAGATAGACCATAATCAATTAACATAACTCTATCTTCTTCAGGATTGTAAAACACGTTATGTGGATGAAAATCATTATGAGCAATTCCTAAATGATGAAGTGTATTAAGAGCTTTAGCTGTTGCTTTGACTATCCTTTTGGGCATTTTTTTGAATTTACCGGTTTCAGGTTCATGATACTCATTTCCTACACAAATATATCCCATTGCTGTTAGGTCAGTCATAATTACGTAAACATATTCTTCTTCGGATAGATTACTTTGGTAAAACTGAATTACTTTTGGAGCTACACCTGCAGTATATGCAGCATTTTGAATTCTAATTTCATGAAATAATTCTTCTGGTGATTCGTCGTCTCCAAAATAATTCCATTTGATAATGTACGTATCATTTTGAAGCCCTTCTATAAGAGCTACAATACCAGTTTCTTGTTCAGAAAGAACCTTTATAACTGGGACGCAAACACTTGAATCAGGATCTCCTGGTATAGTTCGAAAACATTTGTCTTTATCAGAATATTCTTGATCACCACATGGTAAAACTAATTGAGGGAGTACTAAATCGTTGTCTATTCTACAGCTCATTATTTAGAAATAACATTGGTTTTATTTAAATGCTGTCGTCTATTGATAAAGTATATGTCATTAATTTGAAATCTAGAACTGATAGAAGGAAATTAATGAAAGAAAATTTAAGAAATATGGGGATACCTGCAAGAAAAATAGAGTTCGTTGAGGCCACTACTAGAGATAAATCATCTTGGGATAAAGCTTTAAAGGAAATTGGGCGTACTAGGAAAGATTTCCTAAGTCCTAGTGTATCAAAGAAGCTTAATTCAAAGAAAGTTAAAGGTACTCAGGGTGCAATTGGAAATTCACTTAGTCACATTCGCGTTTGGTCTAAAGTTGCTCAAAAGAAACCAGGATATTATATGGTTTTAGAAGATGATGTATGTTCTTCTAAACACTGGTTTGAAAAGTCCAAAGACCAGTTATTTGATAAGATTAAAAACGACTTTCAATTTCTCTATTTAGGTGACTGTTGGAGAGAAGGATATGAAGACCTTACAGGTTACAGCCCAACACAAGGAAGCCAAAAATTGATTCGGGATTATACGTATTGTTTACATGCGTATATTATCACACCCGCATTTGGAATGGCAATTGATAGTTTATGCAGGAATCCTAGTCAACGGCAGCTTTTTCCACTCCTAACTATCCCAACCGATAAATGGCTACCGAAGTTCCTAATAGATTACAAAATTTCGTGGTGGATATACAAAAAACCACTGATAATACAGATTAATGAACTCGAAAGTGATATACCATTTGGGGATGACCGGTGGGATATAGATCCAGAAACTCAAAATTTACAATGCGCTATTCGTTCCAAACGCCGTTCCAAACGCCGTTAATCGTTCAGCTTGTTTTGACGCTGCAATTTCTCTTAAATTCAAACCAGAAATTACAGGAGTCATAATCGTTTGTTCATACCATTCGGTTAAGTGATCCAATAAATTATGGAATGCGTCATTGTGGGGACCAACCTCACAATGACAGATTTCGTGTAAAAAGGTTTCGAGAATTTCTTCAAACGACAAGAATACTTTCGGGTCTTCAGGTGTCCTTAGTCGCAGATAAATTACTGAATCTGTATCATTTGACTGATTTTCACCCAATAAACAATCATCATTAGGGTAAAACTCCTTCAAATTGCTGATATTATACCCTTTTTGATCAATGATTTCTTGAATTTCGTGGTAAATGTTATACAACAATTCCAGTGCATTGGAATGGTTGTCAAAATTTGTCAAACTTTTGATTTTAGGAAGGTTCATATTGTTTAACCGAGAATTAGCTTGTTTTCTAGTGTATCTGAAATTTTGAAATTTAATAGTCATTAGGATGTGTCAGGAGCTAGTTGATCAATTCCTTGATCTTTCATCCAACCACCGTATAAAGTATCAATTGCTTCTACTCGATTTGTATTATCTTTTACTTCACATATATTGTAATCTTTTAGACATGCGTCAATTAACACATTAGGATTGTTTAAAATTCTAGGAACCCTGTGTCTTGTTTTATTATAATTATCTCCAACGTATCCAAATCTGTCCCACATATCAAACATCCAAAATCTTTTTGGAGGTTTGGAGTTATTTTCAATTAATTCATCAATCAATAAGTATCTAATTAAAAGTTTAAATGGTACGTGAATGTTGGCCTTATTGTAATATAACTGAAGTCTAGTTATGTACTTAAAAATACTAATTTTAGCACTCAAAGAGTTTTTAGATTTATTCCACATATCTAATTTGTCCATGTTGTTCTTTTACAAACGACAAATAATGAATTCTAAGGACAGTTTATTTTAGAAAAACGGTTTGGATAATTACTACTTTAAATACGCCCTTTCATCGAAATGTCCTGACAAACTTATCGGTGACACCCAAGTAAGGGGGCTTTCTGATATTTCGTAGTTTGAATATACAAATTTTGAAGGGAAAATACAAGTACGTTCATAACCTTCCTCAAGATTACCTTCTTCATCTGTCAATACCCCGTATATAATACCCGAAAATGCAACAGGTCCAGTTTGACTAACTACCAGGTTATCTTTTTCTTCCGTTTCTTCATCAGGATCCCAATCATCTATAAACTCATCACTTCGTTCTGCAATAAATTGAATAAAATTACGAGGGATTTCATGCCCTGGTGCCGAAGCAACAAAAGCATTATTAACATACAACATAGGTTCCATACCAGCCATAAAGTCAAAATGATCCATGTAAGCCTCCAAAGGAACCATACAAGACATATCATTAATATCAGCATATACACCACCTACTATGTATAAAATAGCTTGTCGTAAAGTATCAGCTCTTGATCCTACATTTGGGTGATTTTCGTACATATTGAGGGCTCCTTTTCGGGATTCTTTGGGAAGTTTCTTGAAGGTTTGATAAATGGCGTCTTCATCCATAATTTGAATATGTCTCTCAAGATCGGAAGGTAATCCAAGATGTTCAGGGTCACTATCAGTCCATATGAAATATTCACTATTAGGGTTTCTCTTAATCCAAGTCTTCATAAATTTGAAATACTTCTCCCTTAATGGATTGGGATTACCTGGTTCACGAGCTAACCAAATCCAGTGAATTTTTCTAGGAATTGATTTTCCAGAAGGACTTCGTTTAGAAGGGTTTACTTCATTCCAATGTTCAACCATAGCCCCAACCCAATCCATCATTGAACTGTCGGTTTCAACATTTATCTTTTTACCAATACGCTCTGCTTTATCTATATAAGCATTGAGCCCAGTAGTTGAGTAATATTGCTCAGAATTTAGAACACCTGAAGCTAAAAGGAAATCTTTGAACAAACTTGTCTTAGTAATATCAGAAGTTCCATTTAAAAGGTCTTCAATTCCTACTAAAATAACGGAAGCATCCCCTACAGTAATTTGATGAAATTCACAGGTTTTGCGATTAGCTACTAATACATTATTAGCTGCTAAAGGTGTTTTAGAGACTTTGTTGTAAATTTTAGTACCGTATCCATAAAGGTTGTAAACGTCTTTGGTTTTTTGATTCATTAAAACTATAGGTTTTTTTGAACAATTGATTAGAGCAATACCTGGAGTATTATCACGAGTAACTAGAATTTGAAAACGATGTTTACCGTAATATTTAGATTGTTGAATAATTCCGGAAGCCATTAGATCCCACCAATTATAACCAAAATATGCAAAAGTCTTACCTCTTTGGGGTTTTAATTCAGTATGTGCATGCCAACTTCGAATCAAAGGAAGGTCATAGACAAATATATTTCTTTTTTTGCGTGCACGACCAAAATCAAACGAATTCATTTATAGTTAAAAATAAATTTAAGGAATGAATCCGTGACTAACGCCATTGGTACTTTTAATCTTTTTTCGTAAATTGTTCGGAAGTACAGGTAATAAATTACGCATAGCTTCTTTTGCAGAATCAAAAGACTTAATCATGTTTTGAGTAATTGGAGAACCCCCAGATACATTTTTAGCATTATGTGGATTCTTTTCAACTTTAAAAGTCCAACCGCGAATATCTGCTGTAGCCATGTCAACCATTTGGTTATTGTAATAGATTGGGACAGTGAGTGAGGTCATACTGTTAGCAAAATCTGTACGTTGGAGATGCCCTAAAATTTGTTACTTTAAATCTAACATCAGTACCAGTATTAGTGAACGTATGAAGCACAGGAGTACCACTTGTTACTGTTACAGATTCCCAATTACTTCCTCCGTCGGCTGTTAATTGCCAAGTCCATGTACCTGTTTGAGTAGCAGTAAGCAATACTGAATTATACGTATCAGAAAGTAAAACAGATTTAGATTGAACGTACTCAGTATTATCGCACACTATTCTGTTAGCGGTAGATGTATCAAAAGAGAAACTTAAATTATTACTCGTGTCATAACTTGTATAAACTTCATTCTCCCATCCTGTCGCAGAAAGTGTTATATTTTTAGTCAAAGCATCAGCACGATTTATCGTAGTAACTATTTCTCCGTTAGTCGTACTATAATCATCACCGCTAACGTCTGCATCAAAAGTATTTACATTCGTACAAGTAATAGTAAAATAATTAATAACTACGGGTTGCCAATCGTAAGTTCTTCCTTCAGCGAATACATCAGACACCCAAGTTGCATCTTTTGTAGCGTCAAAAACAGCTACGTTTGAAATATCA
>PJEL010002336.1_pt1 | contig 17657 bp, 15 predicted proteins | sample 1853271 | NCBI WGS metagenome assembly PJEL01 (sample SAMN08108733, study PRJNA415343) | Invertebrate metagenome, whole genome shotgun sequencing project. | host: Globobulimina | place: Sweden: Gullmar Fjord | collected 2015-08
AGACTCGAGACTGATGCCCTGATCTCTTTGAGTTTTTACCCCCTGTAATATTGAGTGTAGTGCCCAACGCGATGGCCAGCAAATGAGGAAAATTGCTTTAAAAAATAGGAAATGCCCCTTAATGAGAATAAATGTCGTTCATTGATCTGTCCTTGTCTGAAAATAGGGTCAAATGATGGTTTAAAAGACAATTGTTAATTGTATATTGGGCGTAAACTATTTAGGATCACCTCAATATCTTTCCGATAAAGAATCAAGCTAATGACTTCTGATCTATATTTTATCTACGACTCCCATTGTCCTTGGAGTTACGCGGCCACACCTGTGGTAAATGCACTCAGTGAAGCTTACCCAGAAATGAATATTCACCTGCTTCATTGTACCCATTTCAACGGCAGTGATAGTGCGGGTCAGGAGCAAGTTGACGCAGTGTTGAAATTGAGTGCGGTTAAGTTTGGTAGAGAACATATTCGCTATGTTAACAGTCCAAAAAATGCCATAAAAACGGCAAATTTAATGGCTTGGATGCAAAACAAGCAGCCTGATAAAATGTTACCCGTACTAAATGCATTGCAAAAAGCGCATTTTATCGAAGGTAATCCACTGAATAGTAAGCATGATTTCACTCATATTCTTGAACAGTTTAAATTGTCACCATCGAATAAAGTGTTCAGAGATGAGTTAAGTAGTGACGCAGAATATGTGCTTGAAGATATCAGTGAGATCCAAGAGATGATTGGAACTATGGCATTTCCAGTGCTCTTGTTGTCAACCGAAGACAAAGGTGTCTTTATCGATCACTCCTTGTATTTAGGCCAACCACAAGATGTAGTTGAAGCCGTAAAGCAAGAGTTAAGCTAGGTTTAATTAGGGACGTACTTTACCGGGTAAGATGTAATAGTACTGGTCGGTTAAGTGATAAAGGGGTCAGTGCAGTTTGTACCGACCTTTTTATTTCGATTCTTAGTTCGGGTTAGGTGGCTTTCCCCATAAAGAATGTAGTCTTGGAATGACTACTTACTACTTTACTGTGAACTTGGTGTTGAGTCGATTAATGAAGACCATAGCTTCATTGCTATCTATCACCTACATCCCAGTTTTCGATACCCTCAGCCGTATCAACACTTTTTCCAGTTCTCTCTTCGATATTGTCTTTTGGCTGGAGGTAATGCTACCGCTCTGTATTGTTTAATACTGCGCCAAAATAATTCTCGATAAACACCTTTCTCGCTCTCCAAACACGGCCTTAGATTGATCTCTGGATTATACTAGTGATAAGTTATTCATATTAATGAAATAACTCTCCTATGAATCCACATTAATAGTAAGCACACAAGGATTAGCATGGATAACGATGAAATTACAAAATCTCAAGAGATTTTGCTTAACATAACAAAAATTGTTGAAACTGAATGCCCTCAGGATGCGAGTGCATTATTAGAGGAGGGGTTCGTTTTACTGGGAATAAGTACTAGCATTTTTGAAGACAGTGAAAATCGTTTTGTTTATTCTCTTGGTTTTCCCAAACCAATTGCGGAACAGAGTGACTGGGCTCGCTCAAATTTTTAACAAGCGATATAACGAGTCATTAAACCGTGAAGTGTGATTATGGGTTTAGTTTTGGCTGCTGGCAATGAGCGGCTAACCACCGGATTAACTGTTGAAATTAACCGACACAACTATGTGTAGAGAATGATGAAAGATAAAATTGGATCTATTGAGCGCCAATCGATTTCCATCGGTATTGTGGCCAACTTTGTGATGGCATTGAGCGGCTGGGCGACGTTTTATCTGTCTGGCTCTCAAGCTTTACTGCTCGACGGTAACATGTCATTTATCCTGTTTTTATCTTCGATAGTGGCGCTTAAAATATCGAAGATTAAGACTATTCGCTCAGAGAAGTTTCCCTTTGGTTTGTACGTGACCGAAGCACTGTATTCATTGATGAAAGGCTTGCTGCTGCTCGGCGTTATCATCTCGGCTATCACCTCTAACGCCAGTAAGATCTTCCAATACCTGGAAGGAGAGCCGCTTAATATGATAAAAACCGGACCAATCGTTTACTATGCCATAGCCATGGTATCGATCTGTTGGGGATTATCGGCATTTTATCGAATGCAAAACAGGCGTATCAAGATGGGCAGCTCAATGCTCATGGTTGACCAAAAGGCCTCATTTATTGACGGCATGCTTTCGGCTTCTACCGGTACTATCTTGGTGGTGATTGGTTATGTTCAACCCGGGACTCAACTCGATTTTCTGCTCTATATTGGCGATGCCTTGTTAGTGATACTGCTCGCTGTTGCGATACTTGGTCAGCCGATCGGCATCATTAAAGACGCATTCATTGAATTGGCGGGTGGCAAGTTACAGGATGAAGTGCAACATCAAGCTATCGAAGATAAAGTAAACCGCCAACTCGAGCTGCGGGGAATAACCTCAGAGGCGCTAAATATAGGTAAGACGGGGAGCAGTTACCTGGTGATTATCAGCTTGTCTTTTAGTAAGTTGGCAGGGCATAACAGCAATGCCATCATGGGGTTTAAGGAGTCACTGACAGCGGAGCTTGCAGGTGAACTCACCTTTGTGGATGTCGAATTGGTGCTGATTTAACGGCCCAAAAGATTATAGGTATTGTGTCACTGAAAATATCGATAACAACAATAACAAAAACTTATAGAGAGCAGGAGCAAGGATGTCTGAATATACAGCCGTAATTCGATGGGCTCGTAGTGAAGGTGAGTGCTTCATTGATAACCAATATAGTCGAGGGCATACATGGGAATTTGATGGTGGGGTTATTGTGCCGGCTTCATCTTCTCCCCATGTAGTCCCACTTCCTTATTCTGTAGAGACGAACGTTGATCCTGAGGAAGCGTTTATCGCTGCCTTGTCCAGCTGTCATATGCTGGTGTTTCTCTCTATTGCTGCCAAGCGTAAGTACATCATAGAAAGTTATCTTGATAATGCCGTCGGTCTTATGGAAAAAGACGGCGATGGAAAAACATCAGTGACCAAAGTAAGGTTACGGCCTCACATCATCTTTTCTGGTGAGCGTCAGCCAACAATGGAACAGTTGGAAAAAATGCATCACCTGTCTCACGAGAATTGCTTCATAGCAAATTCGGTAAAGACAGCAGTGACAACTGAAATTATTGTCTGATGTTCTGTTTATTCATCAAGGAAGCATCATTGAAACTGTTCATATTTGTGTTTGTTTTTCTATGTAGTACGCCATTATTGGCAGATGCCGCCTTTGAAATCCCAAGAAGTACAGTTATAGAATTGAAAGAGCCTAAGACGGATAGAGTCTATCCTCTGTTTATCAAGTTCCCTCGCTCCTATCATAGTGACGCTAAGCGAAAGTACCCGGTTATCTATCTAACCGATGCCTGGTACAGCTTTCAACTTGTTTCCGGCGCGATTCGCTTTCCTATGAATAGTGGTGTCATGGAAGAAGCCATTATTGTTGGAATTTCATATTCTGAAGGATCGAGTGGATCTTCGAGTCGAATAAGAGATTACACACCGATAAAAGTCGATAGTTGGAAACGTGAAACGGGTAATGCCGATGGGCATATAAAATTCATTAAGAATACTGTTTTTCCTCACATTGAAAGTCATTATCGAGCAAGCTCAACACAGAGGACATTTGTCGGCAATTCTCTTGGTGGTTTGCTTGGAACCTATATTCTATTTACACAACCTAATATGTTTTCCAGTTACATTATTGGCAGCCCTTCGGTCTGGTTTAACGATAACTACATATTATCTGAGTCAGTAAAAATACCTACTCGTCCTGTTCGGGTATATTTATCTGTGGGTAGTCTGGAGAGGCCTGAATACGGTCAAAGCGAAGATATGGTTGCCGATGCTAAGGCCTTGGAAGATAAGCTTAATGGTTATAAGTATCCAAATCTTGACCTGAAATTTTCAATCATTGAAGGTGCCAGGCATGCTACTGCTTTTCCTACTACAGTGATTCAAGGGTTGGACTGGTTATACGGAAAATGATGAAGCAGATAGTGTGTAGTCGATGGCACGGCGCGTAAAGGCGACATGTTTAATTGGCAACCTTAGTTATCAAAAGCGTTACTGCCAGAATAACCAGACAAAGGTGGATAGGGTGACGATACAGATAAGATTAAGAATAACCCCCACTCTCATCATCTCTCGCTGTTTGATATGACCTGAGCCAAACACGATAGCGTTCGGCGGAGTTGCAACCGGCAACATAAAGGCGCATGAAGCACTGATACCTATCAGTGCTGACAGAATAACAGGTGATACACCCAGCACTTCCGCTATCGAGGCAAATATAGGGACTAACAGTGCCGTACTTGCAGTGTTGCTGGCAAATTCTGTCAGGAAAACGACAAAGGTCACTACCATCAAAAGGATCACAAACAGATCGGCCTGCTCAAGGTATTCACTTAAGCTATGGGCCAGAAAGGTACTGGTGCCGGTTTCTTTTAGTACATTACTGAGGCAGATCCCTCCACCAAATAGCAGTAATACCCCCCAGTCTGTTGTGTTGTCTATGTCTTTCCATTCTACGACTCTGGCAAGGCTCAACATGATGATAGCAAGGAGGGCGACCAGACTATCGAATCTGCTATAGCCACCGAGATAGGCATTGAGTGGCTTACTGAATATCCACAGGAATACAGTTATGCCGAAGATGATAAAAGTGGTAATTTTTGCACTGCTCCATTTGACCTGTTCACGGGGAATGTTGAAGGTGTAACTAAGATTTGGCTTTAACATCAGGTAAAGCAGGCTGACTGCTATAGGGAGCAGAATCAAAGTTATCGGCAAACCCAGCATCATCCACTCTGTAAAACTGAGACCAACCTCGGCAGCCGCGATTGCATTGGGTGGACTGCCAACGATAGTGGCAATTCCACCGATACTGGCACAATAAGCGATTCCCAGCAGAACAAAAACATAGGTGTTGTGATCACTCTTGTCATCGACTTTAGCTAAAATACCCAGTACCAATGGCAACATCATCGCCGTCGTAGCCGTGTTACTGATCCACATAGAGAGAATGGCTGTCACTGCGAATAACATCACGACTGCGACACTCATCTTTCCATTCGCGAGTTGCAGCACTTTGTCAGCAATGACTTTATCTACTCGCTGGCGGTGCAGGGCAGCAGCAAGAGCAAAGCCGCCAAGAAACAGAAATATGATCGGGTTGGCGAAGTTGCTAAGGGCCTGAGGTGTTTCGAGGACACCGAGTCCCGCGGCAAGCAGAGGAACGAATATGGCGGTGATCGAAACGTGAATGGCCTCTGTCAGCCACAATATGGCAATAAATATGAGCAGGCTGAGACCTATCACTATATCAGGTTGAAATGGCAGTGTATTTAACATGACCACAAACAGGAGTGCATCGGCAAGAAAGATCAAACTCTTGCGGTGTAACAACCAATCTTTTATGGCGAGAGACAAGCTATGCATATGCTTTCCTTAGCACCGATCCTTTCTTTGACTAATGACCTACGTGAGAGAAGCTCATAGGGTCGTCTGTATAGATTTTACGGATAGTACTATTATTGCACAGTTGAGCGTTTTTACTGGTAATTTAATAGACATAAAACAGTTGGTTAAAATATCAATTTAACGAGGGGAGATATTCGGCAGGAGTTGATTGTTTTATCTGTTTACGGTCTGTCGTCTATCAGTCATTTACCTCATGGCAAAGCCAATAATACCAATCGGTATAAGAAAGTGGTCAACTCAGAGTTATTTTTGGCTGCATAATTCAAGGCGAAGGAGTGAGGGAATGGTGATCCCTTTTGAACTCATTCAACACGGAAGTAGGCAGCCAAAAACACTCCTGAAAGGCAAGTTTTAGCACTTGTGATGCGGCGTTAACGAGCTTAAACGTAGAATAACTATGTTCCTCACTCGTTGCCTTGCCTCACAAGCGCTAAACTCTCGCTGAGTGACCACACCTTTATACCGATTGGTATAAATCCCCTGCGTGACTGAGCAATGTTTAAAAATGTTAATCTCATATGGAAAGGAGCTATCTGGGCGAACATGCGTAAACTTCTGTGAGTTTCAAACGATAGTCGCATTAATACCTGACTTTCTTTGAAATAGTACACATAGAGTGCAATTGATAGCTAATTTCATTTGACAAAAAGTGAACCAATGTTTAATTTAAACGGGTGTTTAAAATAGATTGATAAGGTCACGGAATGGCAAATAGATCCGATACTAAAACAAGAATACTGGATGCTGCAGAAAAGTTATTTGCAGAAAGAGGCTTTTCTGAAACCTCATTACGTCTGATTACCAGTAAGGCCGAGGTCAATTTGGCTTCAGTTAATTACCATTTTGGTTCAAAAAAAGAGTTGATACGTGCTGTATTGGCCCGGTATCTCGATGTCTTTATGCCGGTTGCTTCGGCCGAAATCGTCAGATTGCAGGCATCGGATAAAAATGCCTCACTCAATGATATCTTTTCTATCTTAGTAGAGCCTCTTCTGGATCTGAATAAAGTAAGAGCCGAAGGTACAAGCACCTTCTTGCAGCTTTTGGGCCGTGGCTACATTGAAAGTCAGGGACATCTGCGCTGGTTTATCACGACTCATTACGGCGAACATTTAGATCAGTTCGTGAAAGCGGTTGCCGCAAGCGCACCCCATATTCCCCCCGCTGAGATGTTTTGGCGTTTACACTTTACCTTAGGTACGGTCGTATTCACTATGGCTTCGGCAGATGCTTTAATTGAGATAGCCGGAGCCGATTTTGGTGAGCAAAACAATATAGAAACGGTTATTCGTAAAGTGATCCCATACCTCTCTGCCGGTGTGTCAGTTCCTGTTAATTAAGGCGCAAAACAAAAGGTAATACCATGACTCTACTTATACTTGCACTACTCGTAATCATTGTGCTTTTTGGTGTCAAAAACATCAGGATGCAGTTTATCACTCGTCCGATTTTTTCATTTTTTAAGAAGCTACTCCCGCCTCTGTCTGATACAGAAAAAGAAGCGATGGAAGCCGGCGATGTTTGGTGGGAAGGTGAACTTTTCAGGGGTAAGCCTAACTGGGAAACACTACATAGCTATGGTAAGCCTAAGCTGACCAATGAGGAACAAGATTTTATCGACAATCAGGTCATGACAGCACTGACCATGATTGATGATTTCGATATTGTTCACAACCGCAAAGACCTGCCGCCAGAGCTTTGGGAATATTTTAAGAAAGAGGGCTTTTTCTCCCTTATTATCCCTAAGCAATATGGAGGTAAGGCATTTTCGGCTTATGCTAACTCAACTATTGTCGCTAAATTAGCCAGCCGAAGTGTAAGTGCGGCCGTGACGGTCATGGTGCCTAACTCTTTAGGACCTGGCGAACTTCTTACCCATTATGGTACACAAGAGCAACGAGAAAATTGGCTACCTAAACTCGCCTCTGGTGAAGCTGTGCCTTGCTTTGCGTTAACGGGTCCCGAAGCGGGTTCTGATGCGGGCGCGATTCCAGATGAAGGCATCGTCTGTCGTCAGGAGTTTGAAGGTGAAGAGGTATTAGGATTAAAACTTAACTGGGATAAGCGTTACATTACGCTGGCTCCGGTTGCTACAGTATTGGGGCTCGCGTTTCAAATGCGTGATCCTGACGGTCTACTCGGTGATAAAGAAGCCCTTGGTATTACATGTGCCCTGATCCCAACGGATCATCCGGGAGTGAAAGTGGGTCAGCGACATAACCCACTGGGCATGGCATTCATGAATGGTACGACTTACGGGGAAGATGTCTTTATCCCGCTGGATTGGATCATCGGTGGTCCACAATACGCGGGCAGAGGTTGGAGAATGCTGGTTGAGTGTCTTTCTGCCGGCCGAGGGATCTCATTACCTGCACTGGCGACGGCTTGCGGTCACACAGCCACTAAGACCACTACCGCGTACAGTTATGTACGTCATCAATTTGGTTTATCAATTGGTCAGTTCGAAGGTGTTCAAGAGGCATTGGCCAGAATCGTCGCCAATACTTATCAGCTTGAAGCAGCTAGGCGCCTCACAACTACAGGTATTGACCTGAAAGTTAAGCCCTCGGTTGTCACTGCGATAGCAAAGTATCATATGACGGAGATGAGCCGTGATGTGCTTAATGATGCGATGGATATTCAGTCAGGCAAGGGCATCCAGCTTGGACCGAAAAACTATTTAGGTCATCCTTATATGGCCAACCCTATTTCGATTACGGTCGAAGGGGCAAATATTTTGACCCGCAGTTTGATGATCTTTGGCCAGGGCGCGACACGTTGTCACCCTTATGTACTTGCTGAGATGGAAACTGCCGCCATGGAAGATTCCAGCGCTGCATTGGAAAGGTTTGATTCTCTGTTGTTAGGCCATATTGGCTACGGTGCCAGAAATGCGTTTAGTTCGCTGTTTTGCGCATTAACCGGCAGCCGCTTCAACCAATCGCCGGTTAGCGGTGAAACACAGCAATATTATAAGGATATGACCAGACTTTCGTCGGGTTTAGCTTTTGTCACTGATCTTGCTATGTTGATCATGGGGGGGGACCTTAAGCGTAAAGAGATGTTGTCTGCAAGGTTGGGGGATGTGCTCAGCGAATTGTATTTAGGCTCTGCGACATTAAAGTTGTTTGAAGATAATGGCCGTCAGCAAGATGATCTCCCTGCCGTACGATTTGTGATGGCAACCCGGTTGCAGAAAGCGGCAAAAGCGTTGGATGGTGCGTTGCGTAATTTCCCGAATCGCCCCGTTGCTTGGATAATGAGAGCCTTGATCTTCCCACTAGGTAATCATTTTAATGGTCCTACGGATAAGATGACCACAGATTTAGCTAAGGGAATGCTGCAACCCGGACCTGCCAGAGACAGACTTACATTCCTTTGTCCCGAGTTTGAAGGTGATAAAGGTGGTATTGCCGAGGTTGAAGATGCATTTCTTGCTCAATTTGAATGTCGCAATACTTATAAGAAGATCAAAAAAGCTCAGCGCGCGGGAACCTTGCCGAAGAAAATGGCCAACATGGCACTCTTTGAGATGGCTCTTGAGGTATCAATAATCAATAAAGGTGAATTTGAAGCTATTGTGAACGCAGATAAATTACGTTTAATCGCGATTCATGTTGATGAGTTTGAAACGCTGTAACAGTGAAGCGAGAACGATAGTGTTATAACACACTGACTCAGTCGAAAAAGGCACCCAGCGGGTGCCTTTTTTAATCTTTGCGAAACTGACAGCAATAGATCAAAAGCTGACATTCGACACTCCACCGAAAAAGCGGGATCACACATGAGTGTGTAGATTTTTAACAAGGGGAGAGACTGGTGAAAAGAGACGGGTCTGTATATTTATGTCAATGCTATCGATATCCAGATCAAACAGGCAAAAAAAAGGTACGCATGAGCGTACCTTTCTTAGAATGAATATCGAAATTAAGCGACGATTAATACTTTACAAGTATTTGTTCCGCCGATAGTTTCCATAGTGTCACCCTTAGTCATCAAGACCATATCACCGCTCTTCAGGTAACCTGCTTGAGTCAGTGATTCTAATGCTTTCGAGGCAAGCTGTTCTGCAGCGAACTGCGTAGAATCAAAATGTACAGGCTGAACACCACGGTAAAGCGCCATTTTAGCTAGAGTCACGTCATGACGAGACAAAGCAAAGATAGGCAGTGCAGAACTGATGCGTGACATTAACTGAGGTGTAGCACCTGATTCAGTCAAGGCAACAATCGCTTTCACACTTTTCAGGTGGTTAGCTGCATACATAGTTGAAAGTGCAATTGTCTCTTCAGCAGTAACAAAACTTTCATCTAGTCTGTGCTTAGATACTTGTACACTAGGATGCTTTTCAGCACCAAGACAAACATCAGACATCGCTTGTACAGTTTCTTCTGGGAAGTCACCGGCAGCCGTTTCAGCTGAAAGCATTACAGCGTCAGTACCATCGAGTACTGCGTTTGCAACGTCCATAACTTCTGCACGAGTAGGCATCGGGCTTGTTATCATTGACTCCATCATCTGCGTTGCAGTGATGACACTCTTGTTGAGTTGACGTGAGCGACTGATCAGTTTCTTCTGAACAGCAACTAACGCTGGATCGCCGATTTCAACACCTAAGTCACCACGGGCAACCATGACAACATCAGAAGCGCGGATCACATCATCCATTGCTTCGTCAGTCGCGACGGCTTCTGCTCTTTCTACTTTAGCAACGATTAGTGCATTGCTTCCCGCTTTTTGAGCAAGCTCTCGTGCGTAGTCAAGATCTGCACCACTGCGAGGGAAAGAAACGGCTAAGTAGTCGACCTGAATTTCAGCAGCTGTGACGATGTCACGCTTATCTTTTTCAGTCAATGCAGCAGCCGATAAGCCACCGCCTTGCTTGTTGATGCCCTTGTTGTTAGACAGTGGTCCGGCAACTGTGACTGTAGTGTGGACTTTATTACCGTCAACACTTTCAACTCTAAGTTGTACGCGACCGTCATCCAGCATCAGGATATCACCGATGCTTACATCATTCGGTAACTCTTTATAGTCGATACCAACCTGGTTCTCATCGCCTTCACCTTTTTCAAGATCAGCATCTAAGATAAAGCTTCGACCTAGGTCTAGCTGAACTTTTTTGTTGTCTTTGAAAGTAGAAACACGAATTTTAGGACCCTGTAGATCACCTAAGATAGCAACATGAACACCAAGTTCTTTTGCTATGTTGCGTGTATCGGTAGCACGCTTAAGGTGGTCTTCAGGAGAGCCGTGTGAGAAGTTTAGACGAACAACGTTAGCGCCGGCCTTGATAATGCGGCGTAAGTTGTCATCGCGATCGGTAGCGGGACCCAAAGTTGTTACAATTTTGGTTCTGCGGAACATGAGATACTCCGTTAAGTTTAAAAAAATTCTGACACTATATTAACAGACAATACCTACTTTTGTAGGAAAATTACAAACAAAATGATCTAGCGCAAGTTCTAATTTTTGTGAAGTGCCACTAAATATTAGTCTAAATTTGGCAGTACGGTGAATGTTGTACTGCCAGAATGGAGCAGAAAGTCAATTACAGTATGGGATCTTTATCGATTCTAGATTCCTTCAATACCTCTTTAACGCGCTTCAGACTCTCTCTAAAGCGTGGTCCTCGTCGCAAGGTGAATCCGGTAGCTAACACATCGATAACCACTAATTGAGCCAGACGGGACGCCATAGGGAGGTACATGTCGGTATCTTCCGGTACTTCCATGGTGACGGGCAGGGTACATTCGCTAGATAGAGGCGAGTTTCTTGCTGTGAGACCGATGACTGCCGCACCATTCTCGCGAGCAAGACGGGCGATATCTATCATAGACTTAGTCCGGCCTGTATGGGAGATAAGTACGATAACATCACCCTCACCACTATTGATGCAGCTCATACGCTGCATTAAAACGTCATCGAAACAGATAACAGGTACATTGAAGCGGAAAAATTTATTTTGCGCATCATGTGCCACAGAAGCCGAGGCTCCCAGGCCGAAGAAAGAGATCTTCTTAGCTTGAGTCAATATATCTACGGCTTTATTTATCGCTGCTGTGTCCACGCTTTGACGAGCCGTATCGAGCGAAGCCATTGAAGATTCGAAGATTTTTGTTGTATAGGAATCAGGGCTGTCATCTTCTTCTACATGTCGGCTGACATAAGGCGTACCATTAGCTAAGCTTTGAGCTAGGTGAAGTTTAAAGTCAGGAAAGCCTTTAGTATCTAACCGTCGGCAGAAGCGATTGACGGTAGGTTCACTGACATCTGCCATCTTTGCCAAAGTGGCGATACTAGAGTGGATCGCCGTTTGGGGTGAGGCAAGAATAACCTCAGCAACTTTGCGCTCTGATTTACTAAAATGTGCAAGGCTTTTTTGAACCTTTTCAAGGGTATTCATATGCGTACGTCCACTCGAAAGTAATGTAATTATATTTATTTTTTTCCGTCATTTTAGAAAGTATCTAAAATTGAGAAACACGGCCTTTATGGAGAATTATAATTCAGGCACTGGTAAAACTTTCTACTATATATAGTAATTTAATCACGAAAAGCATATCAGGTTTTGTGTGTGAATGCCTAGGGCACTAAGTCCCGCTTTTTTGCAAAATTTAGATGCAATTAACAAATTCTGTTGTTATATTACAACAAACATGTGAAATATTCATCGATTCGATGTGGCACTGTGACAAAAGGAGATTTAGGAGCTATGGGCATAACAACACCAGAAGCCAAAGCTTGTGATTTTGTATTGTTTGGTACTAAAGGGGACTTGGCTCGCCGTAAGTTACTTCCCTCATTATACCAACTCGACAAAGCTGGTCTTTTAAACGAAGAGACTAAAGTGCTCGGCGTTGCAAAAGATGCATTCACCCAAGAAGAGTATCAAGCGTTAGTCGTTAAAGCTTTGCGGGGGTTTGTGAAAGAGGAGTTGTGTGAACAGACACTCGAACGCTTCTTAGCACGTTGTCATTATATAGGTACTAATTTCACTGAGTCCGAAGGTTACAAGACTTTTCATGACATTTTAGAACCCAGTAAACGTGTCATGGTGAGTTACTTTGCTACTCCTCCAGCCATCTTCGGTGATATTTGTCGCTGCCTCCACGAACAAAATCTTATCTATCCTGACTCACGTGTAGTTCTTGAAAAACCGATCGGCTCAGATCTCGAATCTTCTAAAGTCATTAATGACCAAGTTTCAGCTTATTATAAAGAGAGTCAGGTTTACCGTATCGACCACTATTTAGGTAAAGAGACGGTACAGAATCTTATTGCGCTTCGCTTTGCCAATTCACTGTTTGCGTCTAAATGGGATAATCGTACCATCGATCATGTACAGATCACGGTGGCAGAAGAGGTGGGTATTGAGGGCCGTTGGGGTTACTTCGATAAAGCGGGTCAAATGCGTGACATGATCCAAAACCACCTGCTACAAGTATTAACTTTGGTCGCAATGGATCCACCGGTTAACCTGGATGCCGACAGTATTCGTGACGAGAAAGTAAAAGTGCTTAAGTCACTGCGTCCGATCAATTCAGATAATATTTACGAAAATACCGTTAGAGGCCAATACTCTTCAGGTTTCCTGCAAGGGACTCCCGTTCCTGGTTACCTCGAAGAAGAGGGGGCCAATACCCAGTCTAATGCGGAAACATTTGTCGCCTTGCGTGTCGACATCGATAACTGGCGTTGGTCTGGCGTACCTTTTTACCTTCGAAGTGGTAAACGCATGCCGACTAAGAGTTCTGAGATTGTGGTTTACTTCAAAAACCCGCCTCATAACCTTTACCGCTCAAACTATCGCAACTTGCCGCCGAATAAACTCACCATTCGTCTTCAACCACATGAAGGTGTTGAAATTCAGATGATGAACAAGGTGCCGGGTCTGGAACAGAAACAACGTCTGCAAACAACCAAACTCGATTTAAGTTTCTCCGATACCTTCAAGAACGAACGTATTGCCGATGCCTATGAGCGTCTGTTACTCGAAGCCATGTTAGGAAATCAAGCCTTGTTTGTTCGTCGTGATGAAGTTGAACATTCATGGAGATGGGTCGACGGTATTATTGAAGCTTGGGAAGATAGCAACGAGAAGCCAAAGGCTTATCCTGCCGGAAGTTGGGGGCCAGTGGCATCAGTTGCATTGATAGCCAAAGACGGCCGTTCGTGGGACGAGTAGAGGAACATGACTATGATTAAAGAAAGTGTGTTCAAATCTTTTGATGATAAATCATCACTGGAAACCCAGCTTGCAGAGCGAATCGCTAAGCAACTACAGGAAGCGGTCGATATCCGTGGTAAGGCGAGTCTGATTGTCTCAGGCGGTTCGACACCGCTTAAACTGTTTCAGTTACTGAGTAAGAAAAGCATCGATTGGTCCGAAGTCTATATCACCCTTGCCGATGAGCGTTGGGTCGATAATGACTCAGATGCTTCAAATGAAAAGTTAGTCAGGGAGCACCTGTTACAGAACAGAGCGTCTAACGCCAAGTTTCGTGGCTTAAAAAATATGTTTTCCTCTCCTGAAGAGGGATGCCTCATGGCTAGCGAACAGTTGGCCCATTTCCCACGTCCATTCGACGTAGTGATTCTGGGGATGGGTAACGACGGACACACATGTTCTTGGTTCCCTTGCTCTGAAGAGATCGATACCGCCTTAAATACAGAAGATGTGTGTGTGGCGGTCAATCCTGTCAGTGCTCCGAACCCCCGATTGTCGTTATCGAAAACCGCGATATTAGCCAGTCGTCAAATTTATTTACACATTGTAGGTGAGCAGAAACTCTCTGTTTACCGTCAAGCGCTTGAAAATGAAGATGCTAACAGCATGCCGATCAGAGCCGTCTTAGCTCAGCACAAGACACCGGTCGACGTTTACTGGAGCGCTTAAGGAGATATTATGCACGCAGTCGTACAATCTGTTACCGACAGAATTATCGCTCGCAGTAAAGAAACTCGGGCTAAATACCTGGCAGCACTCGATGAGGCCAAGCTTAATGGGGTACACCGTAGTTCACTGAGTTGCGGAAATTTGGCCCATGGTTTCGCAGCCTGTCAGCCCGATGATAAACAGTCGATTAAAGCACTGACTAAAGCGAATATTGGCATTGTGACCTCATTCAATGACATGCTGTCGGCTCATCAACCTTATGAAGCTTATCCTGCACTGCTTAAGCAGGCTTGCGCCGAAGTGGGAAGTGTCGCGCAGGTTGCCGGTGGCGTTCCCGCAATGTGTGATGGCGTGACACAAGGTCAGCCGGGCATGGAGCTCAGCCTGTTAAGCCGTGAAGTTATCGCCATGTCTACGGCGGTGGGCTTATCTCATAACATGTTTGATGGTGCCTTGTTACTGGGGATCTGTGACAAGATCGTCCCAGGCCTATTGATTGGCGCCTTAAGTTTTGGTCATCTTCCGATGCTATTTGTTCCTGCGGGCCCGATGAAATCAGGGATCCCGAATAAGGAAAAGGCTAGGATCAGACAGCAATATGCGCAAGGTAAGATCGATCGTAAAGCCCTGCTCGAAGCTGAATCTCAGTCTTACCATAGCGCCGGAACTTGTACTTTCTATGGAACAGCTAACAGCAACCAGCTAATGCTGGAAGTGATGGGACTGCAACTGCCTGGTTCATCCTTTGTTAATCCGGATGATCCACTAAGAGAAGTACTCAATAAAACCGCCGCTAAACAGGTTTGTCGTTTAACCGAGATGGGCACCCAATATACGCCTATCGGTGAACTTGTTAATGAAAAGTCGATTGTAAACGGTATCGTGGCATTGCTTGCTACAGGCGGCTCTACCAACCTCACTATGCATATTGTTGCCGCTGCTCGCGCTGCAGGCGTGATTGTCAATTGGGACGATTTCTCTGAGTTATCGGATGCTGTGCCATTACTGGCTCGGGTTTATCCTAATGGGCATGCCGATATCAACCATTTCCACGCCGCAGGCGGGATGGCATTTTTGGTAAAAGAACTGCTTGATGGTGGGCTTCTACATGAAGATGTCAACACTGTCGCGGGCTACGGATTGAGACGTTATACCCAAGAGCCAAGATTAATTGATGACGAGATTAAATGGGTCGATGGTCTAGGTGAAAGTCTGGACAGTGAAGTGTTGACTAAAGTTGAGACTCCATTTCAGGCGAACGGGGGTCTTAAGCTACTTAAAGGTAACTTAGGCCGTGCCGTGATCAAAGTGTCAGCGGTTCAAGAAGAGCATCGTTTTGTCGAAGCACCTGCGGTTGTCATCGATGATCAAAATAAGCTTGAGGCTATCTTCCAAGCCGGTGATTTAGAAAAAGATTGTGTCGTTGTGGTCAAGGGCCAAGGTCCGAAAGCCATTGGTATGCCGGAACTGCATAAGCTCACCCCTATTTTGGGAACCTTACAAGACCGCGGTTTCAAGGTCGCGCTTTTAACCGACGGACGTATGTCTGGTGCATCAGGTAAAGTCCCTGCTGCTATCCATCTGACGCCGGAAGCGCTGGACGGTGGTTTAATTGCTAAGGTTCAAAATGGTGATTTAATCAGAGTCGATGCCTTAACCGGTGAGTTGACACTGTTAGTCGCCGATGAAGAAATTGCTGCTCGTGAAGCTGAGAAAGTAGACCTGAGAAGAACGAGTTATGGAATGGGTCGAGAGTTGTTTGCTGCATTAAGATCAAACTTAAGTAGTCCGGAAACTGGTGCACGTTGCACCAGCACTATCGATGAAAACTATTAATAAGGAAGAATTACGCAATGCTTGAGAATAACTGGTCGTTACAACCACAAGATATTTTTAATCGAAGCCCTATTGTTCCTGTTATGGTTATCAATAAGATTGAAGATGCCGTGCCATTAGCCAATGCACTCGTTGCCGGTGGAATTAGTGTACTCGAGGTGACACTGCGTACACCTTGCGCTCTGGAAGCGATAACTAAAATTGCCAAAGAGGTGCCCGATGCTTTAGTCGGTGCCGGTACGATTTTGAATGAAGCACAGTTGAAGCAGGCGGAAGAAGCTGGTGCTCAGTTTGTTATCACACCTGGTGCTACGCCGAGTCTGTTAAAAGCCGCTATGGCGGGGAAAATTCCTTTGATTCCCGGCGTTGCCAGTATCTCTGAAGTGATGACGGGTATGGCATTGGGGTATACCAATTTTAAGTTCTTCCCGGCCGAAGCATCCGGTGGCGTAAATGCACTTAAAGCATTTTCAGGTCCGCTTGCGGATATTCGCTTCTGTCCAACGGGTGGTATTACGCCAAGCAGTTACAGAGATTATCTGGCGCTTAAAAATGTCGATTGTATTGGTGGTAGCTGGATAGCTCCATCGGATGCGATGGAGCAGGGTGATTGGGAGCGCATTACACAGCTTTGTAAAGAGGCGATCAGCGGTATTTAAGTGATGCACCGTCTGGTTCCGTAATAATCGTTCGGTCTGAGTTTCCGTTTAGTACAAAGAGAAAAAGGCTATCCATTCGGATAGCCTTTTTATTACTTCTTACTGAGCGTTTAGCTTAGAGCTATTGAAGATGGACTCAACACGCCAGACTCGATATCTGATTTCACTCCCCTGTGGAAGATAAAAAACCTCAGGTAAACGACTGTCATATCTTATTTTCAGGTTACCGGGGATCTGCAGGAAAGCTTCTTTCTTAGCGAGTTCTAAACATGCCATCATGGTACTAGGTCCATCGGTGATTTGATTGACCCTATAGAATTGATATCCCCAGCCTTTAACTGAATCCTGTGTCAGCTCTCCCGTTAATCCATGTTTATTACAGTCCACCATTTTGGTCTGCCCTATCAGTATCTCGACCATATAATTTTGTTCATCATCGAGCGGTGGTAGCGTGAGGATATGCTGCTCCATGCCTTCAGCGGGTGATGGAAACATCTTTGAATCTTCGTGAATCTGGTAATTAGACGCGTTGTAGGTTTGCGATGTGATCATATTTTGATTAAGGCCACTTGGATGTGCCGGACTCGTCGCTAATGCATTAAATGATAGAAGAGATACAGCTAAGGCCGAAGTGGCGATTGCATGTTTTATCGTTTGTCTGATTATTGTCATTGTTAAGTTCTCCAAAAGAGCAGGTAGCTGCTTAAATATCATTAAGAAAAATAGCATTAAGCCAAAATTATTACAGGTAAATT
>PJEL010002337.1_pt1 | contig 17654 bp, 11 predicted proteins | sample 1853271 | NCBI WGS metagenome assembly PJEL01 (sample SAMN08108733, study PRJNA415343) | Invertebrate metagenome, whole genome shotgun sequencing project. | host: Globobulimina | place: Sweden: Gullmar Fjord | collected 2015-08
CATCTGTTTCCATATTACAGAACAGGATCCCTGCTCCCTTTGCATCCACCCGGGGCGGGATGAGAGCTTACTCTGTGTGGTCGAAGAACCCCAGGCGCTCCTGGCGATTGAACGCAGCCGCTCTTTTAAAGGGCGCTACCATGTGCTACACGGGGCACTGTCACCACTGGATGGCATCGGACCGGAAGATCTCAAGATAGCCCCCCTGCTCAAGCGCCTGAAAGAGGGTGATGTTCGGGAGCTTCTCATAGCAACCAATTTTACGGTCGAGGGCGATGCCACGGCTCTTTACCTGGCGAAGCTGATTCAGCCCCTCGACATCAGGGTGACCCGTCTGGCTTACGGTATTCCCATGGGCAGTGAGCTCGAATATGTGGATGAGGCAACCGTGAATCGCGCTGTTGAAGGACGACGGGATATCTGATTTACAGATTCAACGGTCTTTTTAAAATATCGTGAAGAACCAATTTACCGATACAACTTATCAAGTCAAGGAGGAGTTCTAATGTCCAAGAAAATGGTCTGTATTGACGGCAATACCGCAGCGGCGCATGTAGCTCATGCGACCAACGAGGTTATTGCGATCTACCCGATTACGCCCTCTTCGGTGATGGGTGAAGTTTCCGATGCCAAGAGTGCTGCGGGTCAGAAAAACATCTGGGATACCATCCCCAAGGTTGTTGAAATGCAATCAGAGGGTGGTGCAGCCGGTGCCATACACGGCGCGCTGCAGGCAGGTTCTCTGTGCACCACATTTACCGCGTCTCAGGGTCTGCTGCTGATGATCCCGAATATGTTCAAGATTGCCGGTGAGTTGACCCCAACGGTCTTCCACGTATCAGCCCGCGCCATTGCGGCCCAGGCTCTGTCGATCTTCGGTGACCACTCTGACGTTATGTCCTGCACCTCCACGGGTTGGGCATTCTTAAGCTCCAACAACGTACAGGAAGTCATGGACTTCGCCTGCATTGCCCAGGCTGCGACTCTCGAGTCACGCATCCCCTTCCTGCATTACTTCGACGGCTTCCGCACCTCGAGCGAAGTCAACAAGGTTCATGAACTCTCTGAAAACGACATGCGCCACATGATCAGCGACAAGCTGGTCCGTGCACACCGTGCCCGCGGCATGTCCCCTGACCATCCTGTTCTGCGTGGAACCGCCCAGAACCCTGATGTCTACTTTCAGGGCCGTGAGACAGTCAACAGCTATTACGACAAGGTCTCAGGTATTCTGCAGGCTCAATTCGACAAGTTCGCCAAGCTGACCGGTCGCCAGTACAACCTGTTCGATTACGTCGGCGCACCCGACGCTGAACGCGTTGTTATCATGATGGGTTCTGCATGCGACACCATGCACGAGCTGGTCGATCATCTGGTTGCACAAGGGGAAAAGGTTGGCCTGATCAAGGTCCGCTTCTTCCTGCCTTTCGATGTTGCCACATTTGCCAAGGTTCTGCCGAACACGGTGCGCAAGATTGCCGTACTCGACCGCACCAAGGAGCCGGGTTCCATCGGCGAGCCGCTCTACCACAACGTCCGCACTGCTTTCGGTGAAGCGATGGCCGATGGCCTGATCTCCTTCCCGGGTTATCCTTCGATCGTTGGTGGTCGTTATGGCCTCGGTTCTTACGAATTCAGCCCCGGTATGGCCAAGGCGGTCTTCGACAACCTGTCCAAGGACAAGCCGATGAATCATTATATTGTCGGCATCAAGGACGACGTTACCGGTCGCAGCCTCGATTTCGATGCAGACTACATTGTGCCATTTGATGGCTACTCCGCCATGTTCTACGGTCTTGGTTCCGACGGTACTGTCGGCGCCAACAAGAACTCGATCATGATCATCGGCGACTCCACCGACAACGAAGTCCAGGCTTACTTTGTCTATGACTCCAAGAAGGCTGGCAGCATGACCACCAGCCATCTGCGTTTCGGCAAAGAGAAAATCCGCAAGCCTTACCTGGTCAAGAGTGCCGACTTCGTCGCCTGTCACAACTTCTCTTTCCTCGAGAAGTACGACATGCTCAAGAATGCCAAGGAAGGCGCGACCTTCCTGCTTAACAGCCCTTTCGGCAAGGACGAAGTCTGGGCGCATCTGCCGCAGAAGGTCCAGCAGGCCATTATCGACAAGCAGCTTAAGTTCTTCGTTATCGATGGCGTAAAGCTCGGCAACGAAATCGGTCTCGGCTCCCGCATCAACGTCATTATGCAGACCGCGTTCTTCAAAATCTCCAACATCATCTCGCTCGATCTTGCCGTCCGCGAAATCAAGGCTGCCATCGTCAAGTCGTATAGCAAGGCTGGCGACAAGGTTGTCAACATGAACAACCAGGCGGTCGACGTTGGTCTGGAGAATATCGAGGAAGTGACTGTCCCGACCACGGCCGACAGCACTATCAAGATGACAATCGGCCAGTGGGCTGGCACTCCGGCAACTGTGCAGGATACCCTCGGCCCGATTATCGATGGCCTCGGCGAGCATCTGCCGATCTCGGCTATGCCCGCCGATGGCACCTTCCCGACCGGTACGGCCATGTATGAAAAGCGTAACATCGCCGTCGAGACCCCGGTATGGGACGAAGAACTTTGTATTCAGTGCGGCATCTGCTCCTTCGTTTGCCCCCATGCCACCATGCGTATGAAAATTTATGACGAGAAGGACCTTGTGGGAGCACCGGCAACTTTCAAGTCATGCGCTGCCAGGGGCAAAGAGATGGACGGCAAGAAGTTCACCCTGCAGGTCGCAGTCGAAGACTGCACCGGTTGCGGTGCCTGTGTTCACAACTGTCCGGTCAAGAGCAAGGAAGATGAAGGCCACAAGGCGATCAACATGGCTCCCCAGCCGCCGCTACGCGATACTGAACGGCCCAACTTAGACTTCTTCCTCAATATCCCGGAAACTGACCCGGCGCTGTTCAACAGCGCTACCCTCAAAGGCAGTCAGCTGCTGCAGCCGTTGTTTGAATTCTCCGGCGCATGTGCAGGTTGCGGCGAAACACCATTCGTCAAACTCTGCTCGCAGTTGTTTGGTGACCGCATGCTGGTCGCAAACGCGACCGGTTGCTCCTCGATCTACGGCGGCAACCTGCCGACCACTCCCTGGACCACCCGTAAGGACGGTCTTGGTCCGACCTGGAGCAACTCGCTCTTTGAAGACAACGCCGAATTCGGTTTCGGCTTCCGTCTCGCCGTTGACAAAACCAACGAGTATGCCCGCGAACTGCTGGTCAGGAACATGGCCTGTGGCTGTGCCGCATGCAAAGGCTCCGAGGGGCTCAAGCAAGCCCTCCTAGACGCAGACCAATCCTCCCAGGAGCTGATCGAAGAGCAACGTGATCGCGTCAAGAAACTCAAGGCGATTCTTGCTAGCTGTACCCACGAAACAGCGACTCAGCTGAATGCCGATGCTGACTACCTGGTCGTCAAGTCAGTCTGGATTCATGGTGGTGATGGCTGGGCCTACGACATCGGTTACGGTGGTCTTGATCATGTTCTGGCCTCCGGAGCCAACGTCAACGTTCTGGTCCTCGACACCGAAGTTTACTCCAACACTGGCGGTCAGGCCTCCAAGGCAACTCCGCTCGCAGCGGTCGCACAGTTCGCTGCTGGCGGCAAAACAATGCCGAAGAAGGACCTCGGCATGATCTGCATGACCTACGGCAACATCTACGTCGCCAAGGTCGCCATGTCGAATCCGGCCCAAGTAGTGAAAGCAATGCTCGAAGCCGATGCTTACGACGGCCCTTCGATCATCATCGCCTACTCACACTGCATCGCCCATGGCATCGACATGGCGAAAGCCGTCGACAACTGCAAGCGGGCTGTCAACTCCGGCTACTGGCCGCTGTTCCGCTACGATCCGCGTCTGGCCAAGCAAGGCAAGAACCCGCTGCAGCTCGATAGTAAAGCTCCGAGCATCAGCTTCGAAGAGTTCGCCCAGGCAGAGAATCGTTTCCGGATCGTCAAGAAGAGTAACCCTGAGAATGCGGAGGCACTTCTTGAAGCTTCTGCCAAGGACGCAGCGACTCGCTACGACCTGTACCAGAAACTTGCTGAGATGCAGGCCGATTGCGGCAACAAAGAGTAGCTCCAGATCAATAATGTTCAAAAGCTCCCGGTGGCAACACCGGGAGCTTTTCGTTTGTGTACTTCTCAAGCTCACGATTAAATATTATTGCATGATAAATACGACCTTCCCCTCCTTCAAGAATCAGGCAAAAAGCTTGATAAGGAGCAGGATGAAGTGCTATAAGGGCTATTGGTGCAGAACCCCCATAAGGAGAACCCGGTATGCTCGACCCACAGCAAACTTCCTTTGTCATGTACGACGAGGAATTTCAACGGATCAGCGCAGTTATTGAAAAACTCCTGCGCGAATCCAACTCCAAGGTCATCTTCCTGGTTGACAAAAATGGGCAGCTGATCGCCAGCTGTGGCGAGACCGAGCACCTCGACACGACCAGCCTTGCTTCACTAACTGCCGGGAACATAGCGGCGACCGGTGGTCTCGCCAAGCTGATTGGCGAAAAGGAATTTTCCATCCTGTTCCATGAGGGGGAAAAAGACAACATTCATATTTCAATCATTGCCCAGCGCGTTATCCTGGTGGTCATCTTCGATCATCGCAGCTCTCTCGGCCTGGTCAGACTGCGCGTTAAAAAAGCAAGCGATGAACTGGCTACGATTTTTGAAGATCTTGCGGTTAAAGCAGCCGAAATGCAAAAAACAGGCAATGCCGACAGTCCTTTTGCCGAAATCACCGACGACGACATAGACAACCTGTTCAGTTAAGGATACCGGACCATGTCTTTCATCAACTACGCATCCCGCGAAATCAACTGCAAAATCGTCTATTACGGTCCGGGACTGTGCGGCAAAACGACCAACCTGCAATTGGTCTATCAAAAGACCGCTCCCGACGCCAAAGGCAAGATGATCTCTCTGGCGACTGAAACTGAACGAACTCTCTTCTTTGACTTTCTACCCCTGGCCTTAGGTGAAATCCGCGGCTTCAAAACCCGCTTTCACCTTTATACCGTTCCCGGTCAGGTCTTTTACGATGCCTCGCGCAAGCTGATTCTCAAAGGTGTTGACGGTGTTGTCTTTGTTGCCGATTCTCAGGAAGAACGTCTTGACGCCAACATTGAGAGCATGGAAAATCTCAAGGATAACCTCGAAGAGCAGGGTTACGAGTTGGAGAAGCTGCCTTTCATTATTCAGTACAACAAGCAGGACCTGCCCAACTGTACGCCGATCGAAGAGTTACGCGAATTATTGAATCCCAATGGTGTCCCCGATTTCACCGCCTGCGCCCAGACAGGTGAAGGGGTTTTTGAAACTCTAAAAGCTGTTGCCAAACTAATTCTACTTGAGCTCAAGAAGGGCGGGACCGGTTGATTCAATCCGCCGATAGTAATACAACAGAGCTCTCAAGCCCTTAGGACTTGAGGGCTTTTTATTTAGAGATGACTCGGGATTGCAAGGTTCTGCGCTTTCCCATTGCACAGGATGTCTGAGTGTCTATAATATCTTGGAGTTTTTTCACCTTCCCGGCCATGATAATGCCGGGTATCGATCGGAGAGAGTTATGGAAATCGAACAGGGTGCGGGAAAAATCGCCAAATGCTTGCGACTGATGCTCAATGACAAACCGGGGCATCTAGCGAGTGTGACGACTGCCATTGCAGAAATGAAAGCCAGCGTCGGCGACATCCACCTGGTGCGGTTTGGGCGCACGTACAACACTCGCGAAATTGTCGTTTACGTGGACTCTGATCAGCAGTTCGAAGACCTGGTCGATGCCATTAGCAACCTTGAAGGAATTATCGTCGAGGATGTGATCGATCTGGTCCACCAGGTGCACGAAGGGGGGAAAATAGCCACCAAGAGTCAGGTGAGAATCGAAACCATTACAGACGTACGTCAAATCTACACACCGGGAGTCGCCGTCATCTGCAAGGATATCGAACGCTCCCCGGAACTTGCATACCAGTATACCGCGATCCCGAACCAGGTTGCCATCGTCACCAACGGCACAGCGATCCTCGGCCTCGGTGACATCGGCGCGGTCCCCGGCATGCCCGTGATGGAAGGCAAGGCCGTACTCTTCGACTATCTGGTCGGTGTCAGTGGTGTGCCGATCCTGATTCAGAACCGCGATCCCCAGGTAATTATCGAAACAGTGCGTAACATCGCGCCGACATTCGGCGCCATCAAGCTCGAAGACATCAAGGCACCGGAATGCTTTGAGATTGAGGATACCCTCGATGCCGAACTCGACATTCCGGTAATGCACGACGACCAGCACGGGACCGCCGTCGTGGTTCTGGCGGCCCTGCTTAATGCCAGCCGTTTTTCCGGTCTGATGCTGAAGAAATCGATCGTTGGTATGGTCGGCCTGGGCGCCGCAGGGATGGGCATCAGCAAGCTGCTGCTTGCATACGGAGTTAAAGAAGTAATCGGTGCCGACCTCGATGAGACGGCCTGCGAACGGCTCGTTGCGCTGGGCGGCAAAGCCGGGACACTGGACGATGTTATGAAGGAGGCTCACGTTATCGTAGCCACCACCGGCTGCCCTGAGCTGATCAAACCGGAGATGGTGCGCAGGGGATCGGTAATCCTCGCCCTCTCCAACCCGAACCCCGAGATCAAGCCGGACGTTGCCATTCAGGCAGGAGCTTCCTTTGCCGCTGATGGCAAGAGTGTCAACAATGCGCTCGCATTTCCCGGCCTGTTCCGTGGAGCTCTGAACGTGCGGGCGACCCGAATCAACAACAAAATGAAGATCGCTGCCGCACAGAGTATCGCCAGACATGCCGAAGAGAATGAACTGGTCCCGTCACTGCTGCACCCTGAAGTCCACAAAGAGGTAACGGCCGCGGTTGAACGTGCAGCCCTCGAATCAGGGGTTATTAAGCATTGGGATTGATTCTCTATGGGGGCGGGATTGATTGTCGGAAGAGGCGGGATTAATTACCCGTAGGGGCTGCCCCTACAAGCCGAACCGCTTCATAACCTCATCGGGAGCCTTGTCGTAATGACTGAACTCCATGGTGAAGGAGCCACGCCCCTGGGTGGCGCTGCGCAATTCAGTCATGTAGCCAAACATCTCAGAAAGGGGCACATGGGCGCGAACAATATCGACCACCTCAGTCGACTCCATGCCTTCGACGCGACCATGCTTCTTCTGCAAACTACCCAGAACTTTGCCTGAAAATTCATTCGGTGAAGTGATTTCCAATGCCATGACCGGCTCAAGTAGAATCGGTTTGGCCACACGTACCGCCTGAATGAGACCGCGCTGGGCAGCGGCACGCACACCAAGGGCAGTGGTCACCCCGGGGGTGACCGGTACCTGCTCAACAAAAATGCTCAGATCAACCATCGGGTAACCGATCTGCACGCCTGCCTGAACAGCCATTTGCAGAGTTTCATCAAGCGCTTCAAGGATTTCTGTACTTAAGCCCTCCGTGTCAGACGATGGCAGCACAATCTCGATGCCAGCACCACGCTCACGTGGGGAAACCCGCAGACTAACCTCGCCCCGCTGCAGTTTACCATCAATCTCCCGTTCGAAGATTTCTCTGTGACTGGCCTCGGCAGACACGCTCTCCCGATAAACAACCTGTGGCCGTCCAGCATTGACATCAACGCCGAAGTCATCGGCCAGCCTGCGAAGCACTACTTCGAGATGCAGTTCACCCATACCGGTCAACACAGTCTGGCCGGTGTCTTCATTCTCACACACCCGGAAGGACGGATCCTCCCATTGAAGCTTTTCCAGCGACAAAAGCAACCTGTCACGATCCTGAATCTGCTTTGGTTCCACCGCCAGAGAAACCACAGGTTCAGGTATTGTAAGACCAGCAAGCAACAACGGCTGGTCCTGACTACAAAGAGTGTCGCCGGTCAAGGCTTCTTTAATGCCGGCAGCGGCAACGATATCGCCGGCACGGGCGGTATTGATCCGCTCGCGCTTGTGAGCATGCATGCGGAAGAGGCGTGCCGCACGCTCCTGAACATTACGGGTGGTGTTCAACAGAGTGCCGCCAGCCTTAAGCTCTCCAGAGTAAATCCGCAGGTAAGTCAGCTTACGACCTTCATCGGAGAGGACCTTGAAAGCCAGTGCGCAGAGCGGGCCGGACGCATCACAGGGTAGCAGGAGGTCTTCTCCATCATCGGGTTGATGTGCCGGAACCGGCGGCAGATCAAGTGGTGAAGGCAACAAATCTGCAACCGCATCGAGAAGTGGCTGAACCCCCTTGTTGCGCAATGCCGAGCCGAGGAACACCGGGAACAGCTGACCGGCCAGAACTCCCTTGCGCAGCGCCGGACGAATTCGTTCTGCGGCAATCTCCTGACCGTCCAGAAAATCTGCGAGCAGCTCATCATCCCAGTCAGCCGCAGCTTCAACCAGAGCTTCACGAGCTTCGGCAATGGTTGCTTTGAGTTCGTCGGCAACGGGTACACAGGCAACTGCCGCACCGAATTCACCTTCATCAAAGGTGAGTTCACACCTCTCGAGAAGATCGACAACGCTGTGGAAATCACCCTCTTCCCCCACCGGCAACTGCATCAGGACCGGACGGGCGCCGAGGCGCTCCTGCATCTGTTCGAGGACCGCCTTGTAGTCGGCTCCGACCCGATCCATCTTGTTGATCAGGCAAATACGTGGCACGCCGTAACGGTCGGCCTGGTGCCAGACTGACTCACTTTGCGGCTGCACACCCTCAACGGCACTGAAAATAGCAATGGCACCGTCCAGAACTCTCAGAGAGCGTTCCACTTCGATGGTGAAATCGATATGACCCGGGGTGTCGATCAGGTTGATCCAGGTGTCCTGCCAGCGGCAGGTCGTACTGGTGGCAGTGATGGTGATACCGCGATCCTGTTCTTGGGCCATCCAGTCCATGGTCGCCATTCCATCGTGGACCTCACCCAGCTTGTGAATCTCGCCACAGTAGTAGAGGATCCGTTCGGAGACTGTTGTTTTCCCGGCATCAATATGCGAGATGATGCCGATATTACGTATCTGATTGAGGGCTGGCTGGTTCATAACTGTTTCGAGAGGCTCAGGCCGCGTAACCTTTGCGGATCAGGTAGAGGTCGTCCATATTGAGACTGTTGAGTTCAAAATATTCGCGCTCAAGCTCCTCAACATAAAAGCGGTCGAGCCCGCTGTTGTCGAGAAAATCTTCGCGCAGTCCTGCGTCACGTTCAGTAATAATCTTGGGTAAGAGGTCGTGGATATAAACTGCTTCCTTCTTGATGTTCACGACCACATTATGGAATTGGGCCAACGGAATATCGCCAGTGTAGAGCCCCTTGCTGTAAAGCTCGTCAGCCACCTCAACCAGCAGGGTTTCCTGTTCTACCCGGGTATTATACTTGGAGTAGAAGTTACGGATACGCTCTTTGACATGAGACAACAGGATCACATAGAGGCGCTCTGCCTTCTCAAGAATGCGCAATTGATCGACCAGGGCCTTGATGGTCAAGCGGTTATCTTCGATCAGCGCCAGCCCTTTTTGCAGGCAGACAACCTTTTTGCGCCCGAACTGGCCAAGGTACTTGTTGTCAAACACCTGCTTGAAAAAGAGTTTTTTCCAGAGTTTCGAATCGAGCTCATCAAAAGCCTTCTTGTTGCCCAACAGGCTGCGGATCTGCTCTTCACCGAAATGCACATTCTCCATGAAGGCCAGCTGGTTAATTACTGCAGCAGTGTTATCATAACGATCAAAGTAGGTAATGATGTAGGAGAAATGCTCCAACAGGGTGAGGTCGGCTCCCTCGTGGATCTTCTCGTCACAGGCTTTGCCGGTCTCCAGCAGGATATGTTCAAAGGTGTGATCACGGTTTTCACTCGCCTGGTGTTTGGCATGCAGCAGCAGCGACATATCCTCGGAGTTGATGCTGGCGTCGATCTGGGCTTCGGTAAAGAAGATTCCCTCAAGCACCTGCCGGGTTTCCGCCAGATAATCCTGTTCATCAAGATCGACCATCTTATCGTGCTTAAGCATCTTATCGAGCGTATAGAAGAGCGCTGAAGGAATTTTGTTACGTACTGACAGCGTTTTCAGGCGGGTCAGACGGGCGTTCTCCAACTGGTTGATGCTCCCTTTCAGGTTACACTCGATCAAGATGTTCTTGTACTCGTCAACAATCCTCTGATTGTCAGGGTGCTTGTACATGACATCGATACGTATGCGTTCCTGCTGGTATCTATCGATCTCAAGCTCGTCGGCCAGTTCCTGCAATTTCTCAAATTCGTAGTCCGGGATCGTCTTATATTCGAAATAGAGATCCCTGAAAACATCGTGGTACTGCTTGTGATTTTTGTGGATCAGCTTGACCAGGTAAAGTGAACTGCGATGACCGAGCATGCTGAATATTTCATCGAGCAGTTCTGAATCGTCACCGAGTCCAACATGGGCTGAACGCTTGAGGGTTTTACCGAGCAATCGGGCGATATTCTCCTGCTGCTCCTGTAGCTTTCCGGAAACCGAACCGGTCATGAAGAAGAAATAATTGACCGTGGCATTGCCCTCAAAAAAAACCTGCTCATAGCTGGTCTGTCCATCGGTTTTCGCCGTAAAATCCAGATTACTGCCATCACCTTTGTAGAAAGCACCATAAAGAACCAGACGATTACGTACATCAGTTTTTGCCAGATCGGACAACGGCTGATCGACACCAAACATGTACTCGCAGAAGGACCCTCCGTTGCCGGAATGACTGATCTGCCCAGGCTCAAGGATAAATCCATTCCCCGGGGAAAAAAACCGCAAATTGTCGCTACTCGCTTCAAAAAAATAACGGCTGTAAGCATCACGAGCAGCCGCCATCGAAAAGTACTCGATGGTATCGTCAAGATGCCCGTGCAGGCGTATTTCCTGGTGATTCGACATATGTTCCTATTGCTTTTAGCTCTTAGCTGGCAACGGCAAGGTTAAGGTCTGTCCATCATAGGCAAACTCAATAACCTACGGAAGGACAGAGGAGTGCCGTGAATAATCGATATCATGTGTGAGATGCGTCAGCAGGGTTTTCGGAACCCGCAATTGCCTTGCCACCTCAATCGCTTCGCTGATGCTGAAGTGGGCCTCATGCTCGCGAAACCGCAAAGCATCAATAACCAGCACGTCCAACCCTTCCAGCAGTGCCCGGGACGAATCGGGAATCGCACTACAGTCGACCACGTAAGCCAGGTTGCCAATCCGGTAGCCGAGCGATTCGCCCGAACCGTGCGCCAGGGGTATTGGCGTAACCTTCTGTCCGAAAAGATCAAATGTTCCGGTAACCTCGTTAACCTGTAATCGTGGCCGGTATCCAGAGACACTCGTCTCGCTGAAAACATAGCTGAACAAGACTTGAATCCGGTCGAGTACACCACGTGCGGCATAAACCGGAATCGCATTGCCGGTCCTCAGAGTGAAGGTCCGCAAGTCATCGATCCCATGGACATGATCGGCATGGGCATGGGTATAGAGGACGCTGTCAATCTGCTCAATACCTTCACGCAACGCCTGTTGCCGAAAATCAGTGGCGGTATCGATCAGAACTTTATGGTCGTACCACTCGAGCAACACACTGCAACGGGTTCTGTTATTGCGCGGCTCCGTCGATGAGCAAACTTCACAATGACAGCCGAGAACAGGCACACCGGTACTGGTTCCCGAGCCCAGGATTGTCAGTTTAAGGGTCATATCTTGAAGACCCCGACCTCCTCTTCCAAGGCAGAGGTCAACCGCGTAAGCGTCTCAACCACATGGTCCATCTCAGCGGTACGGCTGGCGTTACTCTCGGCAACCTTATGGACACTACCGACAGCATCAACGACGTCCCGGCTACGCTTGGTCAGCTCTTGGGTCGCATTATCTATAATCGAAATCATTGAGCGGATCTGCTCCATGCTTTCGTTGATCTGCCGACTGCCCTTGGCCTGCTCACTGGTGCTTTGCTTGCCGTGGGCGGCAATATCACGCATCGACTCGGCCCCTTCGGCGAGTTGGCGCGCCCCCGAAGTCTGCTGGTTGATTGCCGAGGCAATCTGCTGCAGCATGGCGGCAACCTGATTCATAGAATCTGTTACTTGACGACTGCCCCGGGATTGCTCCTCTGTCGCCCGGACGATGCCGTTAACCTGTTCCATTGCCTTCAGCGTGCTGCTGCGGATCTTCTCCAGAGCAACACGGGAGTCCTTGGAGCGTTTAACTTCCTCGTAGACCTGTTCACTTCCAGCCTTCATAGCGACAACAGCTTCCTGGGTTCCCTCCTGAAGGTTGGTAATAATTGTGCCGATCTCACGGGTAGAGACCGCAGTCCGCTCGGCCAGCTCTCGTATCTCATCGGCAACCACGGCAAAACCCTTGCCGTGTTCACCGGCCTGGGCAGCTATAATCGCTGCATTCAGAGCAAGCAGGCTGGTCTGGTCAGCCACTTCGTCAATCACTGTGAGTATTTTACCAATATTGCTCGACTGATCACCAAGTTCCATGATCGCCCCGCTGGCCCGGTCGACTGTCTGTCGGATCGATTCGATGCCCTTGATCGTCTCTTCAACTGTCTGCAAGCCGCGCTGGGCATCCTCTGCCGCCTCACTGGCAAATTTGCTGGTCTGCGATGAGTTTTCCTCAATCTCCTTGATTGAAGCATCCATCTCCAGCATCGAGGAGACCGTCACTTCTGTAGAAGAGGAGAGGATCCCTACGTTTTCTGCCACTTCCTGACTGGCGACCGACATTTCATTGATTGAACTGGAGACTTCATCGACAGTGGCAAAGAGCTTCTCCATCTGGGAGGCAATCTCCTCGATAGTCGCGCCAAGTTCCAGAGTTGCCGAGGAACTCTCCTCAGCAGAGCTGACCAGGTTACCGGTACTCTCGGCAATCCCACCAGCAGCTTCGTCGATCCCTTCAATTGCCTTGGAAGACTCTTCCAAAGCTTGTGACTGGCTTACAGCGCCCTCCATGACTTCGTGGGAGGCGTTGCGAATCTTCTCGTTTGCCTTGGTCAGGTCTTCGGTCACATCACGAATACGACCCACCATCTCACGCTGCCGGGTCAGGAAATCGTTGAAACATTCCGAGAGTTCACCAACTTCATCACCGCTACGGACTTTTAATTCCTGAGTCAGGTCACCGCCACCGGCAGAAATCTCGCGCAGGTTTGCGACAACCTCCCGCAGGGGACGAACGATGCCGGTTGCCACAAGCAAGCCGACAAAGACAGAAATCGCGCCGACAATAATGACGATAACCAGCAGGGATTGTTGCAAGCGGCTCTCGGCGGCATCAAGCATGCCTACATTCATAGCCATCAACACGCCACGGCTTTTTCCCACGATAGAATTGTGAACAATCTGATAGTTGCTGTTTTCAATCTCTGCCTCATAGCTGGGTGAGTTGAGAATGCTTGCCAAATCAAGCTGAGCTAACTCAGAAGAGGTAGACGCAAAAATACCGCTTTCATCGAAAAAAGCAATTTCCATGTGGCTGATTGCTTTCAGACGTTCTGCAAAATTTATATCGAAGTAGGTGACCCCAACTAGATAGCCAATCGTTCCACCGTACATACGGATAGGTGCGGCAGCAGTAATTGCCATACGGCCATCAAACAAGCCGCTTTCTGCATAGGCCTCGCCTTCCATGCTGGCCTCTATAACCGGATGCTCTACACCAGAAGTTGCAGGAAGTTCTTGATTACCGTTGAAAAAGACCCGATAAAATCGTTGCCCTTTTTCATTCAAAACCTGGATCTGGCTAAACGGCAGGTCCTCTCTGTCAGCAAACTCACTGACTAACTGTGAGTTTCCGCCGCTCACCTCATCGGAGTAGGCTGCACTGACCGTATTGTAATCACCAGCCAACATCCGCACCAGCACCAAATTCTCTGACGAGATGGCGGCCGTGGTCTGTGCGATAAAATTGGCCGAATCCTGTGAACGCTGCTGCATCTGAACCTCAAGCTCGCTGATGACCATACCACCGACCACCCAGAGAGAAAGGACAAGGGGGATAACACTCACCGAAACCAGCGCCAAAAGTATTTTGGACCGCAACTTCATAAAATCAACATCCTTTCTTTACGACTGCCTTTGTCTGCCCTTTGCCGTTACCCATAAACACCGAAGGAACCTATTCCGCCGGGACGAAGCTTTCCTGCAAAACCGCTCTGCCTTGCTGACTATTTACCAGATCCATAAAACGGGCCAAATCACCCTGCGGCTCACCCATGGTCACCAGGGCCAGCGGCTTGGCCAGTAGATAGCGTCCATCGACGATATTGGCCGCCGTAGGAGCAACACCATCAACCTTGATCGTCTTTACATTAGCTGCGTCGAGCATACTGCGACTCAAAGCGGTGATCCCTACCGAAAACATGCTGACCTGCTGATCAGATGCGGCGACAATCGCCGAAACAATCTCCCGGGAAAGATAATCTTTCTTTTTCAATATTAATTTTTTGACGGCACTACGCATCCCTGAACCCTTCGGGCAGGTCACCACAACAATCGGATTGGCAGGACCACCAACCTCCTGCCAATTGGAGATCTCTCCAGAAAAAATCCCTTGGAGCTGGTTGAGTGTCAGATTCTCCAGAGGGTTCTGCTCATGTACAATAATCGCCAGCACATCCCAACCAAGAAAATGCTCGACCAGCCCCTGATTTTTTTCGGCCTCTGTCAACAGGCGTCCGGCACCAGCCATATCGACCTTACCATTCAGCAAAGCACTGATCCCGGGGCCGGTGTTGCCTCCCTCAATATGCACAGTGATCGCAGTGTCACTGGCGAAAAGACGGCCAACCTCCGGCATAAAAAATCGCTGCAAGGTGGTCGCCCCGGCATAGCGTAACGCCTCCTCAGCGCTGGCACTTCCTAGCATAGACAGTAGAACAATTGTTACAATCCCAAGCTGCCGCAGAAAACCCATAACCTGTCTCCTCAATGATAAAATCGACAAAGAATGAAGATCAACAAAAAGGCTGAGCAGAACCTAACAATCAATAGGAAGATTAACGCCTTACATTACCTCAGCACGTGAAAACAGGCAACTCTTAAAGCAGCCAACTCATTGACAGGACGATAGGCGGCCAGCAGCCTTATTGCTGAAATCAACACCTTGCGGTATTCTTATACAGACAGCTTTCCCTGAACATTTGTGAGTATTCTTTGTCAGTATCCAATTGATCCCGGATAGCATGGGGCGCTCAGAGGCATGGGGAGCTCAAGTACATGGAAAGTTCAGATAACCTGAGAATTTATTAAATGATGGGAGTTAGATAGATGTCCGAGACCCTTAATGCTTTGTTGCGCAAAGGTGAGCGCGCTCTGCAATCTGACGACACGCTGGTAGCGCTGCTGCAATTCGAAATGGCTCATGCCATTGAGCCGCTGCCTGGCCTCAAATCAAAGCTGGCTTACTGCCTGGCGAAGGAACGCCGTCAATATCAGCAAGCTATGAATCTCTGCCGGGAAGCCCTCCAGGCAGAACCTGTAAACCCGGACCACTATTATCAACTCAGCCGGATCTACATGGTCGCAGGGCAGAAGCGCAAGGCTATCAAATCTTTACGCAAAGGGCTCAAATTTAAGCGCTATCAACCGATCATCGATGAGCTTAGCCGGCTCGGGGCCCGTAAGGCACCGGTCTTTTCCTCCCTCCCACGGGAGCACATCTTTAATCGCAGTGTCGGTATTCTACTCACAAAGCTCGGCTCACGCTGACAACTTGTTGCTGCCCTAACGGCCCGTCAGGCTATCAGAGCTGGCTGCTATCAAGTTAATATGTTGCACTCGATTGGCTGATGGGTTAAGTTCGCCGCCTTTTCACACCGACTGACTATTTGCCAGATTTTTACACATGACTGAACACGGGACAATTATGACAGAGGATAACATACCAACTTTTTCCGAATTGGGGCTCGCACCAGCAATACACCGCGTGATTGATGAAGTTGGCTATGAGACCCCTTCACCGATTCAAGCCAGCAGCATTCCGCCACTTCTTGAAGGACGTGACCTGCTAGGTCAAGCCCAGACCGGCACTGGTAAAACAGCGGCCTTTGCTCTGCCACTATTGAGCCGGCTCGACCTCAAGAAAAAAAAGCCACAAATTCTGGTACTTACCCCCACCCGCGAACTTGCCCTCCAAGTCTCTGAAGCAATACGTACCTATGCCCGACACCTGAAGGGATTCCAGGTCCTGCCGGTTTATGGTGGCCAGAGCATGAGCCAGCAACTGCGACAGCTGCATCGCGGTGTCCACGCTGTGGTCGGCACACCCGGACGAATCCAGGATCACTTGCGCCGAGGCACCCTGAATCTTACAAATCTCATGTGCGTTGTCCTCGATGAGGCTGACGAAATGCTGCGTATGGGCTTTGTCGCTGATGTCGAGGAAATTCTGAAGGAGACCCCGGAAGAAAGACAGACTGCGCTTTTTTCGGCGACCATGCCAAAAGAAGTGTTGAGCATTGCCCGGAGACACCTGAAGGATCCTGTGGAAATTCGCATCAAGGCAAAGACATCAACGGTTGAAACCATTGCTCAACGTTTCTGGCAGGTTAAGGGGCTACACAAACTGGATGCCCTGACACGGATTCTCGAAGCGGAAGAGATCGAAGGGATGCTCGTTTTCGTGCGCACCAAGATAGCAACGGTTGAACTCTCGGAGAAACTTGAGTCGCGCGGCTTCTCCTGTGCACCATTGAACGGTGACATGACTCAGGCGCTGCGAGAGAAAACCGTGGAAAGATTGAAAGCGGGGACTCTTGACATCGTGGTCGCTACGGATGTGGCCGCTCGCGGGTTGGATGTGAAGCGTATCAGCCATGTCGTCAATTACGATATCCCTTACGACACTGAATCCTATGTTCATCGCATTGGCCGAACCGGCCGCGCCGGTCGCGAAGGCCAGGCCATTCTTTTTGTCGCCCCCCGGGAAAGGCGTATGCTGGCAGCCATCGAACGAGCAACTCGTCAGCCGATCACGGCAATGAGCCTGCCAAGTCGTAAAGACATTTCCAACCGCCGCACCGGTCTCTTCAAGGAGCAGGTTGCTGAAGCAATGGAATCTCAGGAGCTGGAGTTTTTCGAGGAACTTATTGACAGTTATCAACACCAGTACGATGTCGGTCTGCGCAGAATTGCCGCAACCCTCGCCTATCTGGTCCAAAAGGACAAACCGCTGCAAATGGACGATGGCGTTGTGGAAGAACTGGTGGCCCCTGACAAAGCCCCGGCACATACCAAACGTAGCCGCGTTACCCCCGATAGTCACCTCAGGAAATACAGGATAGAAGTTGGCCGAACTCACGGCGTGGAACCTAAACATATCGTCGGTGCAATTGCCAATGAAGCAAATATTAATAGCCGCGACATTGGTCAAATCAAAATCAACAATGATCATTGTCTCGTTGACCTCCCGCACGACATGCCCTCGGCAACTTTTCGGCAGCTGCAAAAAGTCTGGGTTTGCGGACAGCAGTTGCAGATAAGCCCTGCCGACGACAGTTCCCAGGTACAGGGCGGTAAAACGAAACGCAAATTCGGCACAAAAAGTGGTGAAAGAAAATCCTTCAAGCCAAGTGGGAAGAAGCCGCCACGGAACCGTCGCGGGAGTTACAAAGACTAATGATCGAATTTGATCTGG
>PJEL010002338.1_pt1 | contig 17637 bp, 14 predicted proteins | sample 1853271 | NCBI WGS metagenome assembly PJEL01 (sample SAMN08108733, study PRJNA415343) | Invertebrate metagenome, whole genome shotgun sequencing project. | host: Globobulimina | place: Sweden: Gullmar Fjord | collected 2015-08
TCATCGCTGGTAGATCCGTTGTCTATCGGCTCATTGAAACACGCTTTCCCGACCAGACCGTGAGGTTCTTCAAGAATTGGGTTTCGGAGCTTGAAAAGGCGCTTGATGCGCGGGAAGAAAGAAGCAGAATAGACGACATCAAAGATGATATCGAATACCCGTGGGACGCCGACCGCCGGCAATAAGGAGCCGAATATGGCGAACGCTAAGAAACCACCACCCGATCGGAATGCGTCCTTGACGGACAAGCAGAGGGCGTTCGCCGAAGAGTACATGCTGGACTTGAATATGACCAAAGCCGCCGAGCGCGCCGGGTATAAGAAGGGCTCCGCGCGGTGCATTGGTCAAAAGACGTTCGCCAACCCGCTGGTACAGGCGGAAATCCAGAAGAACATGGCGGCGCGGTCCGGGCGCACGAATGTTTCGGCGGATCTGGTGCTGAGAGAAATCGGGGCAATCGCCTTCACGACGATTTCAGATGTTCTCGAATGGGACGAGGACGGAAAGATATTGCTCAAGCCAAGCCAGGATCTTTCTGACGGGGCGCTTTCCGCAATAAAGCGTGTCACGAAAAATAAAGGGGAAATCCGCGTCGAGCTTCATTCGAAGGAGGCCGCCCTGAACCTTTTGATGCGGCACCTGGGGCTGCTGAACGACAAGGTGGAAGTCACCGTGTCAGAAGGGCACGCCGAGCAGCTAAAATCTGCGTGGAAAAAGGCGGAAGAGAGTGGATAGCCCTGCCGATATTGAGAGGGAATACTTCCGCCTCATGGCGAAATGCCGCCATGATCCGTTGCTTTTCGTCAGGGCTTGCTTCCCGTGGGGAGAGGTTGGCACGGATCTTGCAGAGGAGGAAGGGCCGGACGTTTGGCAGGAGCAGATTCTTGCCGCCGTCAGAGACAAATTGATTTCCCCACATGAGGCAATCAAGATCGCGATTGCATCCGGCCACGGCGTTGGAAAGTCTGCCCTGGTCGCGTGGCTCATCCTCTGGTCAATAGCGACCTTCGAGGATACTCGCGGTATCGTGACCGCCAACACAGAGATCCAGCTTAGAACGAAGACATGGCCGGAGCTTGCAAAGTGGCATCGGTCGTTTCTTGGTGCGGATTACTTCGAGATGACTGCAACGCGGATTTGCTCCGCAGATAAGGCGCACGCCGACACGTGGCGGTTTGACATGGTCCCGTGGTCGGAACACAACCCGGAGGCTTTCGCCGGACTCCACAATAAGGGCAAGCGCGTCGTCATCATCTTCGATGAAGCGAGCGGCATCCACCATAAAATCTGGGAAGTCACGGAGGGAGCGCTTACCGACGCAAAGACCGAAATCATATGGCTGGCCTGCGGCAACCCAACGATGACCACCGGCCGGTTCCGGGAGTGCTACGGGAAGTTCAAAAAAAGGTGGCTGACCTGCCGGGTCGACTCAAGAGACGCCCGGATGACAAACAAGGTCCAGATCGATGAGTGGATCGCGGATTGGGGGATTGATTCCGATTTCGTGCGCATCCGAGTCCTTGGACTCTTCCCGAAAGCCGGGTCCCGCCAATTTATCGGGGACGATATTGTTGCCGCCGCCGCCCTCCGCCACGTCGACGTGGCGACGGGGGCCGGGGCGCCGCTGGTCCTCGGTGTGGACGTTGCGCGCTTCGGGGACGATTATTCGGTCCTCAAACTTCGCCGCGGGCGGGACGGACAAGCCCCGGCGATCAAGTTCCTAAAGATCACCACCGTCGAACTGGCAAGCCGCGCCGCCGCGCTTTCTCTGGATAAAGGGGCTGACGCGATCATGGTCGATGGGACCGGCGTCGGCGGCGGCGTCGTTGATCTTCTGCGACAACTCGACGTGGGCAAGGCAGACATTTTTGAGGTTAACTTCGGCGGAAAGCCTGACCTGGGCCTGATCAGCGAAACGGCGGCCCGCGGAGAACTATATTCAAACAAATCTGCCGAAATGTGGGGATCAATGAGGAGTTGGCTAGAGGCCGGCGGCGCTATCGAAAACGATGATGAACTCCGCTTGGACCTGACGGGCCGGGAATACGGATACAATTCAAACGGGGCCATTATCATGGAGCGGAAAGAGGACATGAAAAAACGGGGTCTCGCCTCCCCGGATCTGGCAGACGCCCTGGCGCTGACATTCGCCCATTCCGTTGCCCCGCCCGGCATTGACATGGGTTCCTCGTCAAATATCAGCGATAGCTTTAATCCATATTCGGATGAGCGGGCGGGATTTTCAAGTCGTTGAGTTTGCCGCCCGTTTTCGCAAACCCTTCTACATATTGCCTGCCTCGCACAATTTGGTGCAATCCTTTAAGGGAAAGCACCCCGCTTGCAAGTTCCGTGCCACTATGCTACCAGGGAATTGTTCCATCCCACGCATAGGAGGCTTCGCGTTGGTTCTGCCCCGCCACCCCCAAAATGTTTCGCCGTCTTGGGCGCCGTGGTCATGGTGAACCCCTGATGTGTTTCTTCGGAGGACAATCATCGCCAACACCCCCGCCCCTGCCGGAGCGCGCTCCCCCGCCCCCGAGGGAAGCAGACGAGGCCGTGAAACGCGCACGCAGGGAGAAACGGCGCCGCGGTCTCGCGCTCCAGGGCGACAAGGGGACGCTGCTCACTGGTCCCCGGGGCCTGGATGAGGGCGAGGAAGAATACGGGACGCGAACATTGCTGGGCGGGGCGTAGTCTTTATGTGCGGTCCAAGGGTTTTGCGCGCGACGGCAGGAGACGGCCAGGCCGGAGGCTTCCCGCCGCTGATTGAAACAGTCCTCGAACAAAATATTAAGGAGACGGTGCAAAACCGATACCGGAAGCGGCACGCGGCGCGGGGCCCCGTCTCGACGCAACGCGTTTCAACCGGATTGATGTCCGGCGCCGGCGGCCAACAGCCGGGAAGCCTGTTGGGCGGGAATTAGATGGGAAAGGCGACAACCGCGCGAGAGTATTTGAGCCGCCGGGTCGGTTCCCTGAAAACCGAGAAGGACCGGTGGGTACCCGACTGGAAAGAGATCAGCACATATTTTTGCCCGCGGCGCGGAAAGTTCCTCTACACCGACTCTAGAAAGCCGGATAACGTCAAAGTAATCAATAGCACCGGGTTCAACGCCTCGCGCTCACTCGGCTCCGGCCTTATGTCTAGCATTTCGAGCCCGGCGCAACCGTTCTTCCGGCTGGCTCATCCAGATCCCTCGCTTTCCGCGTTCGGACCTGTCCGCGAGTGGTTGGACGAAGCCGAGCGGCTGATGTACAAAATCTTCGCCGCCTCGAACTTGTACACAGCACTGCCGGCGATTTACGAAGAGGTCGGGACGTTCGGGACCGCGGCGATGCTGGTCGAGGAAGATTATGACACCGTTATCCGGTGCACGCCGTTCACAATCGGCGAATATATGCTCGACGTGGACAGCAAAAACCGGGTGAACACGTTCGCGCGCGTGTTCCAGATGCAAACCCACCAGATGGTTGATGAATTCGGTCTCGAAAACGTGTCGCAACCGGTAAAGGATGCGCACGAGAACGATGAGCACAACAAATCTTTCACGGTGACTCACCTGATAGAGCCCGTTGAAAACTCCAAGGGACACAACTGCCTGAAAGTCTCTGGGGAATTCAAGTGGGTGTCTGTCCATTTCGAGTCCGGGTCCGGGAGCGAAGAAGAAGAGAAATTCCTACGCGTGCGTGGCTATCACGAGTTTCCCGTCATGGCGCCGCGTTGGAGCGCGAAGGCCGGGGACGTTTATGGAACCGGGTGCGGGTTTTACGCCGTCGGCGACGCCCGATCTATCCAAGTGCAAGAGGTTGAGTATGGCAAGGCCGTCGCCTTGAAAACGTCGCCGGCTTACGTCGCCCCGTCCGAAATGAAAAACAAGAAGATAAACCGTCAGCCGGGCGCCGTGAACTTTTCGAACAGCCCAGTGCCGACCCTTCGGGCGCTGCACGATGTTCGGACTGAGTTGAACCACATTAAGGACTCGATTAAAGAGAGCGAAGCCCGGATCAAACAGACGTTCTATGAAAATCTCTTCTTGATGCACTCGCAACAGGATGACGTGCGGACGGCAACAGAGATCCACGCCAGGAACAGCGAATCCCTTTTGCAGATAGGCCCCCCCGGCGGCTCCATCCAGGTCGACCTATTGAGCCCGTTCATAGACAGAGTGTTCGGGATTATGATGCGCCATTCTATCCCAGGCTGGAAGGGCGAGGGGCCGATTATGCTTCCGCCGCCGCCTCCGGAGTTGGCCGACACGGTTCTTGACGTTCAGTACATTTCCGCCCTGGACATTGCGCAGATGGGGACCGCAACGGGTTCCATGGGACAATTCATGGACTACACCGCACGGTTGGCTGAACTTGACCCCTCCGTCCTAGACCGCGTGAACTTCGACGAGAACCTACTTGAGATGGCAAGGATTCTCGGGATGAAGTCGAAAACAATCAGAGGCGAGGACGAGGCGAACGAAATCCGCGAGGCGGCGGCCAAGGCCCAGCAAGCAGCGGAGATCGGGAATAGCATGGGCGAAGTCGTGAAGGGCGTTGAGGGGCTTTCCAGGTCGAGCACGGAAGAGGGGAACGTCCTGAGCGATGTCCTCGGTGTCGGCCAAGGGCAACCTGGGCAACAGATAGGGCAACAACAGGCATGACCACAGCGTACGACCAAGCACGCGAGGACTTTCGCACAGTCATGAACACCAAGCCGGGGCGTGCCGTCCTCGGGATGATTTTGGAGCAGAGCGGATATGGAAACTCTGTTTTTTGCGTAGGCGTCGAAGAGACGATGTACAAAATAGGGAAGCATGACTTCGGAGTATGGCTTCATAGCGAGATGAAGGCCGCCAACGCGAAGAACCTATTCTTGATCATGTCTGAAATGGAGAAGTCCAATGGCTGATGAAGTCCTGGCCGAAGTAGCACCGGCCGCAACACCCGCAACACCCGCAACACCCGAAATTCCTGCGGAGGGCGGCGCCGAAACCCCAGAGTCGACGCTGTTTTCCCCAGAGAATGCCGACGACGGCGCCACAGATCCAGCGAAGACATCGGACGGCAAGGCCGGCGATGGCGATACCGCGGAAGATGGCGACACCGAGCCGGTTGAATACGACATCAAGTTCCCAGAAGGGTCGGAAGTCGATGAGGAGTTTCTTGGAGAGTTCAAAGGTCTCATGCAAGGGATGGATTTGAGCCAAGACCAAGCTCAGAACCTCACGGACTTCTACACGAACATGCAGGCAAAAATGCAGGCTTCGCAAGACGCCAAATGGGCCAAGGTTGTTGAAGGATGGAAGGCCGAAATTAAGGCCGACCCGGAGATCGGGGGCGACAATTTTTACAAAATCACAAAGCCGCAGGTCTTCGCCGCGATCAAGGAATACGGCAGCGATGAACTCAGGGGGATGATCGAGAATGACCCGTTGTTCGGGGACAACATTCACCTGATTCGCTTCTTTAAGAAAGCTGGGGAAAACCTCGTAGAGGACCAATCTGTACGAGGCCACGCTTCCGGCGGTGCGGGAACGCAAGAAGAGCTTGACCGGAAGATGTTTCCAAAATCTCATAACAAGGATGCCTAAAAATGCCAAATCTTACCCTGCTTGAACACTCGCGACTCCAAGATCCGACGGGGGCCGTTGCACAATGTATCGAAGCCATGGTCAAGAAGTCGGAACTTCTTGACGACATGGTGTGGAAAGAAGGAAATCAAGACAACGGGAACCTCACCACCACGCGTGTCGGAATCCCCCGCCCGGTGTGGAGAAAATACTATGGCGGCGTTCCGGACGCCAAAAGCGAGTATGCCCAGACCCTGGACACCTGCGGCATGATGGAGTCGTACAGCAACCCTGATAAAGCGCTTTGTGAACTTGGCGGCAATCCGACTGCATATCGCAGGAGGGAAAACGACGGTATCATGCAAGGGTTCAACGATGAGCTTCAGGAGTCGTTGATCTACGGTTCCCAGAAGAACACGCCCGCCGGCATTACAGGCATTGCCCCGCGTTTTAGCAGCCTGTCTGACCCGACCGCCGCAAACATCCTAAACGCCGAGGGCGCTGGTGCAGACAACACGTCCATCTACTTCATTGTGTGGGGCGACGACAATATCTTCGGGGTTCTCCCGAAGGGGTCGGAAGCTGGATTGAAGGTCACGGACAGAGACATCCAAACAATCCAAAAATCCGACGGCAGCGGAAGCTATGAAGCGCTCTCAACCCATTTCCGGTGGGACGCGGGGCTTGCCGTTCCGGACTGGCGATACATCGTCAGGATCTGCAATATCCAGAAGTCCGCCCTGGTCTCCAATGCGGCGAGCGGCGCAAACCTTCCGACGTTGATGTACCGGGCCATGCGGCGAGTTCCGGACCTGCATGGGCGCATGGCGTTCTATATGTCCCGCGACACGCTGAGTATGCTTGGCGAGCAGTTGACGAAAGGCGTCGAGCATTCCACGCTGAAAATGGAAGAAGTCGGCGGGAAGATGGTGTCGAAATTCCAGGGCGCTATCCCTTGCCGGCAAGTCGACGCTCTTGCGACCGACGAAGCCGCAGTCGTTTAACCCAAGAATGAAAGGTACGGAAAAATGCTGATCGACAGCACAAACGAGTTCGCCGTATTGGTTGCCTTGAATACGGGGGCTCCCGGCACGTACAATATCGGAATCTCCCTTGATTTTGGCGAGACCCAGCGTGACATCGGCATCGGCCGAACGCTCGAAGTTCCGGTAACGGTGAGTGAGGACGTTGAGAGCGCTGGGGCAGCCACCGTGTTGTTTCAACTCGTGTCCGGCGACACCGAAACCATCGCCACGGATGGTAGCCAGACCATTCACTGCGCGACGGGGGCGATTTCGAAAGATGACCTGGTTTCCGGCTACGTGGCCCGCCTCACAATCCAGCAGGAGAGCGACGGCGGCGAATACGGACGTTACCTTGGGGTTCAGCAGGTGACGGGGGTTGCGGACTTGACCGCAGGCGTTGTAAGCGCGGCCATTTCGACCGGCGTCCCGAGCGACAAGTATTATGCGGGAGCCGCAAGGTAGGAAGAACCGGGGGCGGGATGATCCCGCCCCCCCATTCTGGGGAAAAAAGCGTCATGAAAGTACATTTTGAAAACAACTTCTTCGCCTCTTCGAAACACCGTCCGGGAGGGTTTCTTTACCGTGCCGGATTTTGCACCATTCCGAATGAGTTCAAGGGCAAACCCCTTCCTCCATTCACCAAAGTCGAAAGCGCCAACGGTGATTACGTCGACTACAAAGCGTCTGACTATGCGGCAAGCACGCCCCCGCCTCCGCCTCCTCCGCCCCTCCGGAAAGACGCGGTCGACGAGGACGACGAGGACGACCTGATCGACGACGAGGACGGCGAGGACGAGGACGACGAGGACGAGGAACCGGCCCCCGAAGCTGCTTTCGACATTGTTTCCACCAGCGAGCCCCAGGCCAAGCCGGAGCCCAAGCGAAGGAAGCCCGGCAGGCCAACCAACGCCTCAAAAGCCGCCCAAAATACGGCCGGATAGTCGGAGGGGAAAGTGGCGAGCGTTAGCAAAACATCCGTCTGCAATATGGCTCTTCTGCACGTCGGGCAAAAAAAAGCGATCAGCAACATCGCCACCGACGACACAGAAGAGGCCAGAGTGTGCCGGGTGTATTTCGACCAATCAAGACGTGAGTTATTGATGGGACACCCGTGGCGTTTTGCGACGCAACGCCGGGCCCTGGCGCTCCTTTCCGAGCTTGATTCCGGGGAGTGGGCGTTCCAGTACGAGTACCCCAATAGATGTATCGTACTCAGAGAGATTGAAAAGGTCTTCGTGGAGTTCGTGGAGCCGACATTGAACAGCGCCGTGCCGTTCGACATCGGGATAACTGTCGACGGAAAACAGAGAACAATTCTGACCAATGCAGAAAACGCGGTCGGCATCTATACCGACGATATAGGGGCTCTGGAAATGTTCGGCCCGTTATTCGTTTCGGCCCTGTCCTATCTCCTGGCACACAAAGTCGCCCCGTCGCTCGGCGTCGATATAAAATCCAGAAACAACGTGTCTGAGAGTTTCAGAACGGCTATCGCGGAGGCGAGGGCCGAGGACAGTTCGGAAGCGCAAGGCACGCCTGACCCGCCCGCGGCGTGGCATACGTGGGCGGGTTAAAAAATGATTGTTGACCAATCCCAGGCTACTTTCGGAGGCGGGATTATCTCCCCGAACGCCTTTTCGCGGAGAGACCTACAGAAGTGGTCGTCCGGCGTCCAAAGAATGAACAATTTCTTTGTGGAGTCGACGGGCGGCGCGTCGAACCGCCCTGGGACCGCGCACGTCACGAAGGTTAAGGACCCGACGAAGGTCTCCAGAATGATCCCGTTCAAATTTAACGAAGAGCAGGCATACGCCCTGGAGTTCCGGGATCAGGGGATCAGGGTTTTTAAGGACGGGGCGTTGCTCCTGGAAGACGCCAAAACGATCACCGCGGCAACGCAGGCGAACCCTGTCACGCTGACCGTGGTGGGGCACGGGTACTCCGACGGCGACGAGGTGTTTGTCTCCGGCGTTGTCGGCATGACCGAGTTGAATTATAGGTTTTTCACCGTCACCAACGTGGCCGGAGACGATTTCGACCTGCTTGGGGAGGACGGTTCCGGGCACACGGCGTACGTCTCCGGAGGCGAGGCCGGCAGGGTCCTGGTCATCGAAACCCCGTACCTGGACACCGAGCTTGCGAAAATAACCCACCAGCAATCGAATGACGTTCTTTATCTGGCAAGCCGCAACCACCATCCGAGGAAACTGTCTCGGATTGGGGCCGGGGTGTGGACGCTGGGAGAAATATCATTCAAGCCAAGCATAGCGTTCCCCCAGGCTCTCGATGCTTCGGCAAATCCAGTAGGTACGAAAACGTACAAGTACAAGGTGACGGCAATTGCCGAAGACACCCTGGAGGAAAGCCTGCCAGGAACGTCGCACTGGCACGGCCAGGAGGCCAATATTGTCAGCATAACCAACGCCGACCCCGCTGTCGTCACAACTGGCGCCGCGCACCTATATTCGGACGGCGAAGAAGTGAACATTTCCGATTGCGTCGGCATGGAGGAACTGAACGACCGCCGCTTCATCATAGCGAACGTTGACGCGACGACGTTCGAGCTTATAGGCGAAGATTCTACGGAATATTCGGCATACGTCTCCGGAGGGCTGGCGCCCAGGACGGTCGTCGTCATCGAAAACGGGCACGCAAACGATCCTGCAAACACGATCACGTTTGACGCCGTCGAAGGCGCTGAGTCGTACAATGTCTATAAGGAAGACGAAGGCCTGTTCGGCCTGATCGGGACAACGGCGCTGCTGACATTCACGGACGACAACATCAAAGCCGATATCGCAGACGCGCCCCCAAAGTGGAACGAGCCTTTCCATGGCGTCGGAAACAAGCCTGGGGTTGTTGGGCTTCACGAGGGCCGAACGGCCTGGGGGAATTCCGACAACGACCCGTTGACGGTTTGGCTTTCCAAGACCGGGCAATACGAGAATATGCAGACATCCAGCCCGACCAAATCCACGGACGCGATCACGGCCAAGATCGTGACGGGGCAGGGCGGCGAGATCCGGCATTTTCGCTCGTTCCTGGACAGGCTTTTTGCTTTCGGGTCCTCTGCGGTGTCGTCTATCCGGCCCACCGGGGACGCGGACGCGATCACGCCGGCGTCAAAGAAGATCTGGACGGAATTCTACCTTGGCAGTTCCTCCGCCCCGCCAATCGTGGTCAAGGACAACATTCTCATGGTCTCCGGGGCTGCGAACGACGGCTTCGAAGTTCACTCGCTCGGGTACAGCCTGGAAAGCGACCACTATAAAGGGACCGACCTGACGGTTCTTGCGCAACACCTGTTCGTCGGTCACACGATCATTGAATGGGCATATGCGGAGCGTCCGCACAAACTGTTGGCGTGCGTCCGCGACGACGGCAAGGTCCTGGTCATGACCTATCTTCACGAGCACAAGATTTTCGCATGGAGCGAATGGGACCTCGGCGGAAAAGTCAAAAGCATTTGCTCTGTCCCGGAAGGGCACGAGGACGTGTTCTATTTCATCGTCGAAAGGACAATTAACGGCCAGACGGTGCAGCACATAGAGCGAATGCACTCCAGGCTGTTCGATACGATCGCGGACGCCTATTTCGTAGACGATGGGCTCACATACGACGGAACGGACCCGAAGGCTGTCACCGGGGCCACGCAGGACGGCCCGGTCGTAATCACGACCGCGGCCGATCACGGATATTCCGAGGGAGACAAAATCTCACTGACAGAAATCGGCGGCATGGTCGAACTGCACGACCGCGCCTATTATACCGCCGTGAATGTGAGTTCTCAACAATTCAGCCTGTACGAAGTGGACGGAACGGACTTCACCGCCTACACGTCGGGAGGGGAAGCGCAAAAAGTCGTGACGACGATAACGGGCCTCGATCACCTGGAGGGCGAGGACGTTGTTGCCCTGGTAGATGGGCACGTCGAGGAAGGGCTTGTCGTCTCGGGCGGGTCTGTATCGCTCGCGGTCCCGCGCGTGAAGGTCCACGTTGGCAAGGCGTATTTCGGAGATATCGAAAGCCTGCCGGTGAACGTCGTGACAAAAGAGAGCAACACCCGCGCGGTCCAAAAGATTGTGCAAAGCGTGACACTCAGAGTGGTGAGGTCTCGCGGCTTTTCCGCAGGGGCCAAACTTGAAGACGCGGCAGAATACAATGCGCGGTCCAATGAGCCATGGAATTCTCCGGCCTCTTTGAAGGACGGCACATACGAAAACACGATCAATGGCACGTGGGGTGTCGACGTTTCCGTTGTCCTGAAATCCCATGCCTGCCTGCCGGTGACGTTCACGGAAATGATTCACAGGATTAACGTGTAATGTATTCCATCGAAAAAGCAGTTCCCGCCGACGCCGCGCGCCTCGCGTTCAACATGAGAGCCTGCGATAGAGACGAGGTGTGGGCCTCGCACATGCGCACGCCGGTCGAAGCCGTTACCATGGGGATTTTCTTTTCTCTGGAGACCCGAGTGGCAAAATACAAGGGCGAACCGTTTTTGATCTTCGGAGTAACGCCGGCGACATCGCTTTCAGACCGCGGGATCATTTGGATGCTGGGGACGACGCTGCTTGCCGACCACAGAACATGGTTTTTGAGAGAGAGCCGGCGGGAAGTGTCGAGGATTTCTCGGGGGTTCAGAACCGTGGAAAACTGGGTTGATGCGCGAAGTCGCGCTAACATCCGGTGGCTTCGATGGGTTGGATTCCAGATCGGGGAAGCCAAACCATATGGAGTTTTCGGAATGCCGTTCCACCATTTTGAAATGGAGGTGTCGTAATGTGCGACCCCTTCACCATAGCGATAGGGACGGCGATAGCCGGTACCGTCATGACGACGTATGGATCATACACTCAATCTCAGGCGGCAAAGAGTCAGTCCGAGTACCAGGCCGCTGTTGCCGAGAACAACCGGACCATAGCGGAATGGCAGGCTGACGACGCCTTAGAGCGCGGCAACATCGCGGCGCGGCAAGCGGCACTCAAGCGCGGTAGGGCCGAGGCCGATGTGCTGCTGGCGCAGGTCGGCCAGGGCTTTGATCCCTCCGTCGGGTCCAACCTGGGGCTTATGGACGATGTCACGACGGCCGGCAAACTTGACGAATTGAATATCACCCGCAACGCCGAACTTCAAGCGCACGATGCGCGTGTCCGGGCGATGGGGTTCGACGCGTCGGCCGGCCTGTATCAATCCCGGGCGGATGCTCAGAACCCGCTCCTGGAGGGTGCAACAGCTTTTGCAGAGGGCGCGAGTAACGTTGCCGGCATGTGGTACAAGCACGACCAGGGTCTTAAAAAGAAGGGCCAGGGTCTTAAAAAGAAGGACGAGTGATAGAAATGGCTAAAGTTCCAGGAGCGGCAGATTTTGGGCTTGGCGAGGTGCAGCCAGCGCCGGCCAACCAACAGTTTGTGCAAGCCAACGCGGCGGCCGAGGACTTCGGGGGCGCCGCGGGGAAATCCGCGTCGAAGTTTGGCGAGTCCGCGAAGGGCCTCGGGGACGAATTCCTGGCCGCCGCGCTGAAGCAGAAAGCCCGAGAGGACGCAATAAAACGCATTGACGGGGAGGAAAAATATACCACTACCGCCCGGGAGCTTTACGACTCATTCAAGACCGACCCGAAATCGACCAGCGCGGAAAGCGTGAAAGCGTTCAATGCGACGCTGGAGGAACTCCAGAAGCAAGCCGAGGGAGAGCACGACGGCAGCAAAGTGAGTATGGGCCAATACGAAAGGTCTCTGAGCAAGGAAAAAGCCCGGGTCTCCGAACAGGCAAGGCTGCATGTTCAGAACGTTCAAGACGCAAAATTCAACAAAGTGTTCTCCGAATCAACAGCCAGGATTACCGTGGGCGTGACGAGCGGAGAAATCCCGCTTTCCACGGGCCTTGATATGATCGAGGGGGAGGTTGCAAAAATAGCCGCCGTCTCACACTTCCCCACGAACGTAGTTATGCAGATGGAGCAGACTGCAACCGGGAACGTCATCCGTGGCGTGTGGGACGCGTACATTGCGCGGGGCGCCTATGACGAAGCCAGAGACATAATGAACCGGTACGATCACGTCTTTGCCAAACTCGGGTCGAAAAAATTGGCCGCAATGGAAGTGCAGATTAAAGAACTTGAAAGCGCCGGCCGGGAGTTTAAGGCAGAGCAAGACTACAAGGACGACCGGTATCTACGTGCCAGAGGCAAAAAGAGCGTAGACGAGTTAACTGAAAAAGAAAAATCCGAATTCTTGTTCGGAAGGGCTGGCATCAAGACCGAGGCGAGGACGCCGGAACAGAAGAACGCCGCGGCTCTTGAGGCCGCAATTGATGAATATGGCGAGGACAGCCCAGAGGTCGACAGGCTTGAGAAGTTCTTTGGTGTCGACGATAAGTCCGATGAAAATGCGACAACGCAGGAACGGAATGCCGCCGCTCTTGAGGCCGCCATTGAGAAACATGGCGAGGACAGCCCAGAGGTCGACAGGCTGAAGGAGATCATTGGTGTCGGCGATAAGTCTAATGAGAATGCGACGACCGAGGAACGGAACGCCGCGGCCCTTGAGGCCGCCATTGATGAATATGGCGAGGACAGCCCACAAGTCCATAGGATGAAGTTGATCCTTGATGTCGACGATAAGTCTGCTGAAAATGCGACAACGCAGGAACGGAACGCCGCGGCTCTTGAGGCCGCAATTGATGAATATGGCGAGGACAGCCCACAGGTCCATAGGTTGGAGAGAGTCCTTGGAATAAAGGAAATGCCCGGTGAGAATGCGACAACGCAGGAACGGAATGCCGCCGCTCTTGAGGCGACCATTAAAGAGCATGGCGCGAACAGCGATCAGGTCGAAAGGTTGAAGAAGATCCTTGGTATCGGAGACGAGCTTAAGGAAGGTTCCGTCGATTACGTTATGGAAAAACTCCACGAGGCCACGGAGGAGATACGTGCGGCGGAGGCCGCCGGAGATCAGGAAGCGCTTGCTATGGCCAAACAGAAGTGGCGGATTGCAAACAAGAAGGTCCTGGACCTCGACCCGGAAGAGTTGGAAAAGCGAAAACTCCGCAAGACATATTTCAGCGATACCGAGTCCATTGCCCAGTTGAAGGACAAAACCTTCGGGCTGATGGAGAATGTTCGTAGGGCCATGAAGCTCATCACCGGCGAGGACACCATTGAAGGGGCGCGGAAGAAGGCGGCGCTGGAGATATCTGCGTCTGCGACAACCGGCTACACCGGCAAGTTTATGTCGATGGTAAGCACGTCCGACCGCGCCAACCTCGAAAACGAAATTCTAACCATTAAAGGCAACGTCGCCCTGAGCATCTTGAATGGATTGAGGGAGGCAAGCCAATCCGGATCGTCTGGTCTCGGGCAACTCAACCAAAGTGAATTGGACGTGCTGAAAGCCGTTATGGGCTCCCTCGACCTGTTCAACCCAGTCGCGGCACTCAAAACGTTGAGGCGTGTCGATAGAGAATTCCCAGCGATCTACGAACGGCTGAACAAGGTGTATCAGAGAAAATACAGGCCGATCATGTCGGAATACGAGGACGAGGAGGCTGTCGGCGAACCCGAGAGGACGCCGGACGGGACTGAGGTCATCGACCTAACCGGAAACACCGTGAGCGGGGGCCAAGGTGGCGGTTGAGCCCAAACAGACGCTGCTTGATAAGCCCCAGGCTGTCCCTGGAGTGCCCCCAGACGCGCCAGGAGCAGTTGCCGGGGGCGGTGGCCTCATTTCGGCCTTAAAATCGCTTGTGCCGGCCATAGGCGGCGCCGTGACCCCCGGGGCCGGGGCAGGGGCGCCGGCCGTCGACCAGGATGCGGCGCCCGCAGCCCCGGAAGAGCCGGAGGCCGCCCCTGTTGGGCCGGATGCGGCGCCAGAACCGCCGGCGGAAGAGCAGGCGGAAGAGCAGGCGCCGGAAGCGCAAGGAGTCCAACCCGATCCGAAAGCGGACGGAAGCAGGCTCGTCAAATACGGAGGAATGGTTTTCAGGGTCGGCGCTGGAGACGGGCCGGAAGATATCAGAAGGAAGGTGATCGACTATCTGAAAACACCGGCCGGCCATGCAAACATAGACACAAACGGAGAGGCCCCGTTCTTCGTGCGCGCGATGGTCGGGGGCGCACATACGCCGGAGGACAAGCTTGCCACATTGAGAAAACACTACCCTGACGCGCAGCCGTTCGAGGTTGAAAATGGCGAACAGAATTTCATTTTCACCAGCCGCGAAACCGGAAAGCCGACGCTGTTCGACAAGCCGGGCTTCACACCGGGCGACGTAGCGCCATATACGAGACCTGTCTTTGTGGCTGCCGGTGCGGCGCTTGGCGGGGCCGCCGCCCTCCCGGTTGGTGGGCCGATCGGCTCCGCACTTGCCGGGGGCTACGCGGGCGCGACTACGGGGGTGGCCTATGATCTTTTGGCTCGGCTATTCGGTGGCGTGCAGGACACGCGATCAGGGCTTAAACGGGCGGCCGGCACAGTGGAGGAGCTGCTTGCGCTTGCATCCGGCGAGCGAGCCGGGCAGTTGGTCGGCAAGTACGTCATCCCGCCAGTCGCCCGCAAGGGAAAGGAAATCGTCCAGAGGGCTCTTGTCGGGGGGGCCGCGGCTCAACAGAGAGCCACGGAGTTGCTTAAGCAATTTAAAGAGCTGGGAATTCCGCCTACCGGAGGGATGCTTTCCCCGCGCGTTGCCGGGATCGAAGAGGCTGTTTCAAAAACATCGTCGAAGGCCGACGAGGTCCTGCGGAAAAATGCCGAAGAAACAATCAAATATGTTGGGGAGGCCGCGCGAAGCGCCGCGGCGAAGATCGGAGCGCCGAGAACGCAACAGAAGATCGGGAAAGTCATAAAGGACGCCGGGGAAGGCGCTCGGGACCGGTTCCTAGCAAAGCAGAAGGTCCTTGAGGAAAAATTGACGGAAGCCATTGGCAATGACGCGATCATCAAGATTCCCTCGGTCAAGGCCCTGAGATTTCAATTCGCGAAGAAAATCAAAAAGCCCCGCATGGTCCAAGAGCCGTTCATAGACGCCGACCTGCTGATAAAGCGCAGGCCGCCGACGATAGATCCAACGGACACAACGCAGTCAATGCCGAAGTCGCTTGCCCCGGTCTACCGAGGCATGTTGACCGAAATGAAGCGCCTCGAATCCGACGCGGCGCGCTGGGGCGGTGTTCCGTATTGGGGGATCAGGGATTTCCGCTCGTATGTCGGCCAGAGACTCGCCGCGGCCAAGATTGGGTCTAAGAAGGAGGCCCATTACAAGATGATCTACAAGGCGCTATCAGATGACATTGAAGCGCACGTAGATAAAATAGGCGGCGCCGTTACCAAGCAGTGGCGCGAGACCAATGCGTTCACAAGGGACTGGCATACAGGAGCAGAAGCATTTCTCAAGAAGTACAAAAAACTTAACCCGGAGGACGCTTGGGACAAGCTCATAAGTAGTGGCAGAAAGGGCGGAACGACGCTCGGAAAGCTCCGGAACGAGTTCACCAAAGAAGAGTGGAAGGACATATCCGCAACCGTCGTCCAGAAGATGGGGTACAAAAAGTGGGGGAACGAGGGCGACAACGTTTTTTCTGCGAAAACGTATGCCGCAAATTACCGAAGCATCGCCGACGAGGCGAAGGAAGAATTATTTGACAATGCCGCCCCTGGCTTGAGGGAGGCCATGGACAAGCTCATGGCCGGCATGGATGAGATTGCCAACAGCGCCGCGCTTGAAGGGCTCGCCAACCCAGCGCGGACCATGTTCAGCCTCAACGCGGGCGGTGTGCTCGGGCTCATGTCGGACTCGGCGTTTGCCGTGGCGCGAAACACCGTCGGCCGCCTGCTTCCTGGGAAGCAGATCGCGAAGCTCATGACCAACCCCAAGTTCGTCGAATGGCTGGCGACGCCGATAGCGAAGAAGGCGTCGAAGCGCCAGATTTCCGAGCACGTCGGCCGCCTCTACGCCGTCGCCGAGGCCGCCCCCGAGATCCGGGAAGAGGTTCAGGCGTACCTCGCCGCCTTGGCGGGCGAGGACGGAGGCCAGGACGAAGGCCAGGACGACGCGACAACCGCCCCAATGGCTATGCCGTGACCGGAGACAAGATATGACCGTAAACGTGACAACAGTCCCACAAATCAAGACCGGAAACGGCGTAGCCACGGTGTTCGGGTTTACGTTCAAAATCCACGCCGCCGACAATCTTGTGGTTACGCACCTGTCGGAAGACAATGCTGAGACCATCCTATTGGAGGGAGATGGAGACAACGAGTACACCCTGGACGTCCCGGAATATCCGGGGATTGGGGAGATCACGTATCCGGCCGGGGGCGGGGGAACGGTTCTGCCGTCCGGCGAGCGTCTGTCCCTGTCGTACTATTTCCCATTAGAGCAGGGGACCGGGCTCAAAAACCAAGGGGACTACAATGCAGGAGTCGTCGAGACCGCCCTTGATTACCTGACGGGCATCGACGCCCAGCTTGAAGCGCAGGTCTCTACGTCCCTTAAGGCCCCGATCTACGCGGCGCCGGATGCGAATTTTCAAATCCCGGTTCCGGTAGCCGGGGCCATGGTGGCCGGTGTCTGGGACGATGACGCCCTGGCTATCGTCCCAGGGCCGACGGTATCGGAGATCGTGAACGCCGAGATCAGCGCACACGCAGCAGCCGCGTCCGCCGTTGCCGCCTTCGGCTTCGCCGCCGACGCCGAGGGATTTGCCGACGAAGCCGAGGGGACGAAGGCAGAGGTTGAGGACCTGGGCGACGGCGTTTCCGACGAGATCGCAGCGTTCCACGAAGACTTCTCAGTCATGACGATGCGGTGCGACCACATCAACGACGTTCATGGGTGGGAGGAGAACCCGGTGGTCGCGCACCCGATCACTGAGCTTGCCGCCCCTTACTCCGTAAACCCCGATACCGATATCGGGGCAGTGCTCAATGTCACGGGGGAGACGGCGATCACGTTGCCGGCCGTGGCGACGGCCGTGCCAGGGTTCTATCTTGATGTCATCGGCGCGGACTCATCCGTTCAGACCGTCGAGGCGGACGGCGCCGAACTCATCA
>PJEL010002340.1_pt1 | contig 17633 bp, 14 predicted proteins | sample 1853271 | NCBI WGS metagenome assembly PJEL01 (sample SAMN08108733, study PRJNA415343) | Invertebrate metagenome, whole genome shotgun sequencing project. | host: Globobulimina | place: Sweden: Gullmar Fjord | collected 2015-08
TTTCAAAAACATTGCAATTAATAAATTAATTGAATTAGAAAACAACTGGATTTTTGATGAAAAAGATAAATCATATGTTGAATTAAAAAAAGTTATTCACTTAAGTGAAAAGGAAAAAGAATTTTTAAAATCTCATATGTTAAAAATCTCTATTTCTAAAAACTGGAAACCATTTTCTTTTAAATCAAAAGAGAATGATCCTTTAGGAATTTCGAGTGAATATTGGGAACTAATTACAAAAAAACTAAATATTTCTTATTCTAATTCATTTTTTGACACTTTTAATGAACAGCTTGTAAGTATTAAAGATAAGAAGAAAGATATGATTTATAGTTCTGGATATACAAAGAAAAGAGAAGGTTATTCTCTTTTTACAAAACCATATGCTACTTTTCCAATTTCAATAGTGACTTCAAAAGATGAAAACTTTATTCAAGATGCAAGTTCCTTACTAAATAAAAAGATTGCTGTAGGAAAAAACTTTACTGCTCATATCCTGTTAAAAGAGAAATACCCAAATATGAACTTTGTTTTAGTTGATAATATAGAGGAAGGTTTAAGTTATGTTGAGAATAAAAAGGTATATGCTTTTGTTGATATTCAACCTGTCTTACTTTATAATATTAATAAATTAGGTTTTACAAATTTAAAAATCACAGGTAATACTGGCTTAAATTTTGATTTAAGATTTATGATTAGAAATGATTATCCACTTTTACAATCTGCATTAAATAAAGCAATTGATTCTATTTCACAAAATGAATTAAATCATATAGTTTCAAAATGGAATAATGTTCAAATTGAAAAAAGTTTTGACTATACACTATTTTGGGAAATATCTTTAGTAATTATTTTAATATTAGTACTATTTATAAATAGAACAAGAACATTAAACCGTTTAAATAAAAACTTAAAAGATACCGTAAAAGAAAAAACAAAAGAACTCAATGAATTAAATAAACATCTTGAAAAAAGAGTAAAAAAGAAAACAAAAGAACTAATAGAAAAAGAAAATATTTTAGCTCAACAATCAAAAATGGCAGCTATGGGAGAAATGATAGAGAATATTGCTCATCAATGGAGACAACCTTTATCTATAATATCAACAGCAGCTACAGGAATAAAACTTCAAAAAACTCTAAATGTATTAGAAGATGAAGTTTTCTTTGATACTATGGATAAAATAAATGATTCGGCACAACACCTTTCTTCTACAATTGATGATTTTAGAAGTTTTTTTCACCAAGACAAAGAAATTAGTCAATTTGATATCAAAATTCCTATTGAAAAGACACTTTCCCTTTTACACTCTAAATTCAAAAATAGAGAAATTGATGTAATCAAAAATATCCAAGATTTAGATATTTGTGGTTTACAAAATGAATTTATTCAAGTAATTATAAATATTTTAAATAACGCAATTGATGTACTAGAAACTAAACAAATGGATAAAAAACTTATATTTATTACTATTTTTAAAGAAGATGATTCTGTTGTTATTATAATAAAAGATAATGCAGGAGGAATTCATGAAAAAATCAAAAATAAAGTATTTGAAGCATATTTTACAACAAAAGAAAAAAGTCAAGGTACAGGAATTGGTCTTTATATGTCTTATATCATAATTACAAAACATATGGGTGGAGAATTAACAGTTCATAATCAATCCTATGTTTACGAAGATATAAAATATACAGGAGCCTCTTTTAAAATTAAAATTCCTGTTAAATTATAAATATTTAAGTTATACTTATTAAAAACAAAGAATAATTAATGAAACTATTTAAATATATCTTCTTACTCATAATTTTACTTATTTCTTTTAGTTTATATCTCTTTAATCAAACTCCTAAACCAAAAAATATCGAAAATATTGATATATCTATTTATAATGGATTATCAAGTGTTTTATTTTTTATTGCAAAAGATAATAGTTACTTTAAAGAAGAAGGTCTTAATTTAAATTTTACATTGTATAACTCTGGAAAAAAAGCAGTAGATTCTTTATTAGAAGGAAAAGTGAAATATGCAAATAGTTCAGAATTTGTTGCTGTAAAAAATAGTTTCAAAAATACATCATTTAATATAATAGCTTCAATTTCAGAAGCATCTATCAATGGAATAATCGTTAAAAAAAATAGTTTTAAAAAACTTTTAGATATTAAAAATAAAAACATAGCAATGAGTATAGGAACCGCTTCTGAATATTATACAGGCGTATTATTAGAACATGTAGGATTATCTATGAATCAAATATCTATAGTTAATTTACAATCTCATAAAATTGATGAATTTATTAATAATAAAAAAATTGATGGTTTTTTTACTTGGGAACCACATATATATAATACAATCAAAAAGAATTCTGATACATTACATTTTTTACCTATGCCAAAAGGTTATGGATTTTATTTTGGTTTAATAGTTGATAATGAGGAACTAAAAAATAAAAGTCATATCTCTGAAAAAATTATTAGATCATTAATAAAAGCAGAAAAATGGATGAACGAAAATCCTGAAGAGTTCAAAGAATTTGTTATGAATAAATTTAATTTCAATGAAAGATATTATAAATACATAATTTCAAATTACAATATAACGGTATCTTTATCTAATAATATGTTAGAAACAATGAAAACTGAAGCAACCTGGTTAATTCGTAATAATTTAGTAAATAATGAAAACTCAGAAAATTATTTAAATATCATTAACCCTAAAATACTAATGAAAATAGATAAGTCCTTAATTTCAATTTTAAAGGAATAAGTTATGAAAATAAAATATATTAATTATCTAGTTACAATAATTTTACTATTAGTTGCAATGATTTTTTCAATATATATTAACCTCCTTTTTAAGAAATATGAAGATGAAATTAAAATAAATAACCTAGTTGATGAATTGTCCCATAAAGTCAATAATATTAATACTAAACGAAGTCAATATCTATTTAGAACCAAACTATTAGAATTAAGTAACAAAAATCTAAATAATGAAATTATTGATATTATTAATATTAAAAGTGAATTTAAAAGTGAATTATTAATTATAAAAAAATTAAATGACTTAAATAATGACATATTAAATGAATTATTTTTCTCATCAAAAAAAGATTTTTTTCCTAGAAGTTTTATTCTTATTCAAAAGAAGAAAGTTTTAAATAATATAAATAGAATGAATAATCTAATGGATAAAGTCCTAGATAAAAGTTCAGATAGTTTAGAGTTGATTATAAAAGAAATTAAGTATAAACTTTCTTTTTTTGTTAGTTTATTCATTTTAATAGTTATAGGTTTATTTATACTAATAAGAATAAAAGTTTTAAAGTCTATTGAAGTTTTAGAAAGAAATGTTTCTAGATTTAAAAATACAGGGAAAATAAAAAAGATAAATAACTTCCCAAACAATGAAATTGGAGAGTTTATGAAATCATTTAATGAAGTTGTAGATTTAAAATTAAATGCTGAAAGTAAATATAAAAAAATATTTAAATATTCAAATATAGGAATTTGTATATTATCAAAAGAAGGTCTTTGTCTTTCAAGTAATGACTATCTAAGTAATATGCTAGAAAGAGATGTGTTAAATATTCACTTTAGAGAAGTATTCAAAAATAAATTAACATTCAAAGTTAAAAAAGATTTAATCAAACTATATAAGAAAGAAATAGATACTTTAAATTTTAGACATATTTTGAAAAGAGAAAATAATTCAGATAAAGTACTTAACTGTTCAGTAAGTAGTGTTTGGAAATCTAATAAACATATAGATTTTCATATTTTAATCATCAAAGATACAACTGAAATTTATTCTTTAAAAAAGAAAGAACAAGAACAAGAACTTTTATTAATGCAACAATCTAAACTTGCAGCAATGGGGGAAATGCTTGGCTCAATATCTCATCAATGGAGACAACCTTTAAACTCTCTTGGTTTAATTTTTCAAGATATATTTTCAGCATATAAACATAATGAATTATCAAATGAATATTTCGAAGATTCAAAAAAAGATATTATTAATCAATTAAAATATATGTCAGAAACTATTGATGAGTTTAGAAGTTATTTAAAAGTTGAAGAAGGAAGTTTATTAGAATTTAATAGTTTAGGTACTTTAGAAAATATAGCTAATCTTTTTTCAAAACAATTTGAAAAAAGTAGAATAAATTTAAAACTACAAATAGAAGAAAATGATACACCTTTGATATTACAAGGAAATGAAGCATATTTTAAACAAATATTAATGACACTTGTATCAAATGCAAAAGATGCTTTATTAAAAAATAAAGATTGCAATAAAAAAGAAATTCTAATTAACCTAATTAATAAAGACAACTCTATACTTGTTGAAGTTATAGATAATGCAGGAGGAGTAGAAACAGAGATTAAAACAAGAATATTTGAACCATATTTTACAACAAAAGTTACAGGAACCGGATTAGGATTATATATATCAAAGATGATATTAGAAAAGTCTTTTAATTCAAAATTAGAACTTAGAGATTCCAATTTAAATAATCAAAAAGGTAGTTGTTTTTATTTTTCTCTAAAAAAAGATTTACATTAAAAAGGTTTATTTACTATCAGTATCACTAATAATAAATTTTAAATCTTTAATCAGTTTATTTTTTCTAGTTATAGAATCTAGTAAGTTTTTTATTTTTTTATGAGTAGCTTCTATTTCTTCATTTTGTTTATATAATTTTTCTTTTACGTTATCTGTTTCCATTTTATGTTTTTGAATAGTGTTAATATGATGTTCTATTTCATCTCTTTTATTTATAAGCATTTTTTCGTACTTACTATTTAAATCACAAATTTCTACTTCTAAAATTTTTATTTGTTTTTCTCTTGTTAATAACTTATCTTGAATTTTAGATAGGTTATCAGTACTATTATTAGCAATAAACTCTTTATATTTATCTATTTCATTACTTAGAGAAAGAATTGTTGTTTTTAGTTCAGATTCTTTTTTATGAGCATCTTTTATATTTAATAAAACTTTTTTATGAAAATCTCTTTTCTCTAAATTTTCTTTTGTGTTTAAAAAAGATATTGTTATATATTCATCTTCTGCTGAATTATGAATTTTAAAAATAGTATTATTTAAATAAAATACTTCTTTATCTTTTGATATAAACTTTGTATTTCCTCTCCAGAATTGATTACTTTTTATCTGATCCCATGTCTCGTCAATATATTGTTTAGGAATATCTGGATGAATTATATCACTAAAATTTAAACCTTTAATATCTTCATCATCATACTTTGAAACTTCTTTCATCGTATCATTCATGTATGTAATGTCACCATTTTCATACATTTTATATATTAAAGAAACTTTATCAACAGCTTCATTGTAGTTTTCTATTTCTTGTTGTTTAAATGTAAGATTTTTTTCTATCTTTTTTTGTTCACATAAAATATCAACTTTTTCTAATAATTTTGATAAGTCTATTGGTTTTAATAAAAAAGAACTAACATTTAATTCAATAGCTCTCAAAAGTACTTCTGAGTTGATTTGTGCAGTGGTTATTATAAAAGGTATTTGAAGGTTAGACATTCTAACAAGTTTTAATAAATCAATACCGTTAACTTCTGGCATATCAATATCTGAGATAATAATATCTATATCTTTATTTTCTTTAAATATTTCATATGCTATTTTGCCATTTTCAGCTTCTAGGATTTTTGTAAAATATTTAGAAAGGATTTTTATAAGAAGTTTTCTATCTTCTTCATTATCCTCAACCAATAAAATTAAAGTATCATTTAAATTAGAATTCAAGTGCATGCCTTATACCTTTTTAAAGGTTTTAATAATATTATAGTTATTAAAATAAAGAAAGGCTTAATATGATAAATTTGACTATTTTAATTTTAGAGGATGATATTGAACTTTTAAAAAGACTAACGAATATCCTTAAAAGGGAAGTTTTAAAAGTATATAGTTTTAGTAGCTCACTCCAAGCATATAAAGAAATACCAATTATTTTAGCTTCAGCATTTAGTGAAAAAAAATATTTTATTGAAGCTGTAAAACTAAGAGTTAATCATTTTCTTGTTAAACCTATTAATGTAGATGAATTACTTGAAGAATTAATAAAATTAGAATCAAAACTCAAATTAAAAGCAGATTCAAAAAAGAAAGAAGAACTTCTTGTCGTTCAATCAAAAATGGCAGAAATGGGAGATATGATTAATAATATTGCTCATCAATGGAAACAACCTCTAAATACTCTATCTATTTGTACTTCAGGAATGGAAATTGAAGAAAAATACAATCAAGAATATATTGATGTCATAAAAAACTCTATTAAATATATGAATGAAACAATAAATGATTTCCAGCATTACTTCGAACCAAATAAAATAAAGAATTGTTTTAATATATCTAAGACAATAAAAAAAGTTGAAAATCTTGTTTCTTCTCAATTAAAGATAAAAAACATCCAAATAATATTAGATATTGATCAGTCAATTAATTTATGTAGTTATGAAAATGAATTAATTCAAGTACTTATTAACCTTTATAAAAATTCAATTGATGAATTACAAAAAAAAGATTATGAAAAATTTATGTTTATAGATGTTAAAGAAAATAGTTCAAATATTATAATTAATATAAAAGACAATGCAGGTGGAATTAATATCCAAACAAATGATATAAATAATATTTTTGATGAATATTTCACTACAAAAGGTTCAAAAGGAACAGGAATTGGTTTATATATGTCTAGAATGATTGTAGAGAATAAACTAGAAGGAACAATAAACGTAGAAAACGTGAAATATGAACATAATAATAAATTATATCTTGGTGCTAAATTTATAATGGAAATACAAAAAAATATTTAGAAAAATAGCCATATGGTATCTTTATTACCAGTATATATCTTATTTGTAAGTACTTGTTATAAAGTGGTTTTTTCGTTAAAATCAACTCTATTACGTGCTCTTCTGTACATATCAAGGATATTATATGACCCAATTAGAAATATTAAAAGAACTTACAAAAATCTTTGGATTAGAAGATAATCAAGGGTATGTTGATACATATATTGAAGAAGTAAAATTTTTTAAAATAACTTCAAATGAAGAATTAATGCCTTTATTATATAACAGAGGTTTTAGTTTTATTGGTTATGGAAAAAAGATTGGATATATACAAGATAAAAAATTTGAGCACAATTCTAATGACTTTTTATTAATTACATCTCCTCAACCTATTGAATGTGAAACTTTTACTTATGATAACTGTATGATGGGTATTTATATCAATCTTAATATGGCAAGACTAAATAGAATAAATTCACAAATTGGTGAATTAGAAACTTCTAAAACAAGTAAAAAAAGTACTCCTTTTAGTGTTATAAAAAATAAACGAACAAAAGATATTGATGAAATTTATTTTAAACTAATAAAAACTTTATTAAACCCTCTAGATTCTAAAATAATTGGTGAGTATATATTAGATGAATTATATTATAAAATCCTAATTAGTGAAGAAGGTAAAGTTCTAAAACAATTATGTGAACAAGATAGTCATTTCTCAAAAGTTTCAAAAGTTGTTGAATATATACATAGTAATTTAAAAGAAAAAATTTCTGCTGAAGAATTATCTTTAATAGCTAATATGAGTGTTAATAACCTTCATAAAATATTTAAAAAAGCAATGAATGATACTCCTATTCAATATATAAAAAAAATTCGATTAAATAAAGCTAGACAACTTATCTTATACGAAAAGATGAAAGCTGTTGATGTATCTTATGAAGTAGGATATGATAGCCCTACCCAATTTAATAGAGAATTTAAAAGATATTTCGGCGTAACTCCTAGTAAAATTCATACCTTAGGATATAAAAATTTTTAATAATTTTTTATAATCTTCTTTTGTATCTATATCTATAGAATATTTATCTTCTAATTTTACAAATTTAGAATTGTTTTTTTCTAATATCTTTTTAGCACCCTTTTCACCATCAAGGTTCTCTAATAATTCAAAATATTTATTAGGGAATATTGAAGGAACTGCAAGTTTATTTTGATACTTTGAGCAGATTAATAAATCTTGATTCTCATTTGATATTTCAATCATTTTTTTAAAATGGAACATAGGAATCAAAGGCATATCACACAGCATTACTAAAACTTTTTTTGCATATTTAAGTTTTGAAATTCCAAAACTCAAAGAGTTACCCATACCTTTTTTATACTCAGTATTTACATAAGATTTTACATTTAAATTTTTGATTTCTTTTTCACATTCATCACTTCTAGCACCTAATATAATTGTTATGTCAGAAGAAAAAAGCAAAGCTTTTTTAATAGCAATTTGTAATAATGACTCATCATCAAATTTTAAAAGTTGTTTAGCTTTTCCTAAACGATTGGACATCCCTGCTGCTAAAATTAGTACAGATAAAGTATTAGATTTTTCCATTTTTTCTTGCCTCTATTTGAGCACAAATTGAAAGTGCAATTGAATTATGAGTAATACCACCTATATCTAATCCAACTGGTGCAAAAAATCTTGGATCATCAGCAATTTCAAATTGCTCTATTTTTTTCTCCATATTTTTTCTATTTCCCATAATACCTATATATTCAATATTAGAGGAAAGTAAAGCTTTTAAGTATGTATCATCAGTTTTAGGACTATGACTTAAAATAACTGATGCATTATATAAGTTTAAATCCATAGACAAAATATCTTCTAATTTTTCTAATTTCATAACCTCATCTGCTTCATTTATAAACTCTTTTTTTAGTTTCATATCAATAACCGTAGTTTTCCAACCCATTAAATTAGCCATTGAAATAAGAGAACTTACATGAGCTCCAGAGCCAAAAATTATTAAAGAATAAGGAGATTCAATTACTTGATAAAACTTTTTATTTTCAAGTTTTGTCTCATATTTTTTATCTGATATTTCATACGTATTATTTTCTATTGATCTAATCAATGTTTTTCCAATATTATTAAGAGATACTCCTAATGCACCATAGTTATCTTTACAAAAGAAAGCTTGTATTAAATATCTACTTATTCCATGACCTGAATTTTTATCTTTTGGATTATTTTCATAATAGATAATCTCTTTATTTTGTAATACTTCTTTTGCCAAATCTAGGATTTTAGTATGTAAAATAGGACTTCCTAAAACACCTATGAATTCTTTTTTTGAATTTATTAGTACCATATTTCCAGATTTTGCATATGTAGAACCTAGTGTTTGAATAACACTAACTCCTACAATATCTAAACCTAATTTTTTACTATTTATTATAAAGTTTATATACTCTTTATTTAAAAACATTTTCTAATTTAACTTAAGAGGATAATTTGTGTATCTTTTTCCAGTAACATCAAATAAAGCATTTGCAACAGCTGCAAATATAGGAGGAGTTCCTGGTTCCCCTATTCCTCCAGCTTTTTCTCCTGAATTAATAATACTCACTTCAATATTTGGAACATCAGATATTCTTGTTACTTCATAATCATAAAAGTTACTTTGAACAGCTGCTCCATTTTCAATATTTATTTCACTATATTTTGTAGCTGCTAAACCAAAATTAATCCCACTTATCATCTGATTTTCAACATTTAAAGGATTAAAAGCAAAACCACAATCAACTGAACACCAAACATTTTCAACTTTATAATCATTATCAATAATTCTTACTTTTGCAATTTGAGCAATTACACTTCCAAAAGAAGGAACAAAAGAAACTCCATAACCTACATTTTTTTCTTTCTTTCTATTTTTCCAATTAGCAAGTCGTGATACTTCTCTTAAAAGATTCACATGTCTTTTATTACTTAACATATTTATTCTATATTCTATTGGGTCTATATTTGCCTCAGATGCTGCAAACTCAATTAAACCTTCTATCATAGGAGCAGATTGAGTATGGCCTACTGAACGCCACCATAATACTGGTATTGGTGATTTAGGAGAGTGAGCCTGTAAATTATGATTTTCTATTGAATAAGGATGATTTGATAAACCTTCCCACTGTGCCCAATCAACATTATTCTTAATTAAAAACTCAAAAGGAGTTCCCTTTACAATATTTTGTCCAACGACAGTTGCATCAAAAGAAGTAATTTCACCTTTTTTATTTAAAGCAATTTTTGCTTTATTTTTATACATTGGTCTATAATTTCCCATCTTTATATCATCTTCTCGAGTCCATAAAGTCATAATAGGCCAATCTTCACCTTTTGCTATATTTGCAGCTTCAATTACATAATCAACATTAGCAGCAGCTCTTCTTCCAAAACCACCACCTAAAAATGTATTTGTATATTCTACATTTTCTGGTTTAATTCCTAAAATTTGTCCACATACATCTCTATAAACAGATTGTATTTGACCTCCTGACCAAATTTGAGCTTCTGTTTTTTTATCATGAACAACACAATTTAAAGGTTCCATTGGGGCATGAGCTAAAAAAGGAAAATTGTATTCTGCTTCAATAACCTTATGAGCTTCTTCAAATGCTTTTTTAGAATCCCCATCTGCTCTCATAACATTTCCATCTTTATTTGTTAGTTCTTCATACTCTTTATGTAATTCTTTTGTACTAACATTTTTGAAATCACCCTCATCCCAAACAACAGAGATATCTTGTAATGCTTCTTTTGCAATCCACCAGTGTTCAGCAATAACAGCAATTCCAGAAGCAATTTCTTTAACTTTAAGTACACCTTCTTTTTGTTCTGCTTTTTTAGCATCAAAACTCTTAACTTTTGCACCAAATACATTTGCATGAAGTACAGCTGCATATTTCATATTGGGTACTCTTACATCAATACCAAACTCAGCCTCTCCCCTTACTTTTGCCCATGCTTCTACATGATGTCGTTTTACAGGTTTTCCTATAATTTTACAATCTTTTAAATCTTTGATTTTTGGATTATCAGGAATTTTCATACTTACTAAATCTTCTATTAAATCACCATAAGTAAAACTTTGATTTGTTTTTTTATTTATTACTTTGGAATCTTTAGTTTTTGTATTAAATTCTCTTACTTGCCATCTTTTAGCAGCAGCTTGTTTTAATATAATATTTAAAGAAGCTCCAATTTTTCTCATTTGTTCATGTAATGTTGAAATAGAAGTAGAGCCTCCTGTAAGCATTAAAGGAACCCATGCATGATAATAAACTTTTCCTACAGGAGAAGCTTCAATTTTAATTTCATCCCAAACTACATCAAGTTCTTCTGCTATACACATTGCTAATGCAGTATAAGAACCTTGTCCCATTTCTGCTTGTCCCATTAGAAAAGTTATCTGATTATTTTTATCAATTTTAACAAAAGCATTAGCTTGTAAATCATTTTTTTCTTCTATTTTTGTTGATGCTTTAGATTTACTAGGTAAATAAAAAGCAAAAAGAATAGCTGAACCAGCAATTGATGTTGTTTTAATAAATTCTCTTCTTTGCATTTTATACCTCTTTTGATGCAAGTTTAATTGCAACTTTTATTTTATTATAAGTACCACATCTACAAATATTTCCATTCATTGAATCAATTATTTGTGCATCATTTGGATTTGGATTATTTTTTAGTAAAGCACTTGCATTCATAATTTGGCCAGGTTGACAATATCCACATTGTGAAACATCTCCTTGTATCCAAAACTTTTGTAATTTTTTAATAGTTACATCATCTTTATTTGCAATAGTTGTAATTGATTTATTATTAACAAGACGGATAGGTGTAGAACAAGCTCTAATTGATTCATCATTCATTAACACGGTACAGGCACCACATTGACCTACTCCACATCCAAACTTTGTATTTGTTAAATTTAAGTGTTCTCTTAAAACCCATAAAAGAGGAGTATCTTCATTAATATTAACTTCATATTTCTTTTCATTTACAGTAAATCTAATCATTTAAATTACCTTTCTTTTAATTATTGTAGGTCATATATTAGCAGTAAGAAAAGATTTATTAAATATATAAAGATGTAAATTTATTGCCTAAAAGTATCAATTTTTACTTTAGTGGAAAAAACTATTAAAGAGTTTTATTTATTAGTATTTTAGTAATTTATATTGTGATTTTAGTATTTAAATGTTTTAGCATTATCAAACTATTTATTAATAGTTTGATAATTTATTTTGTAGGTATAAAAAGTATTTGTTTAATATTTATATTAATAAAAGAAGTTCATCTATTTTTTTTTCATCACTAGTCCAAGATGTAACAAAACGTACAATAGTTAAATCTTCATCATATTTTTCCCATTCATAAAATAAGAAACTATTCTGTAATTTTTCAATTATGTTATTAGGTAAGATTAAAAAGATTTGATTTGTTTGAACTTTATCTAATAATTTATAACCTTTTGAAGTAAAACCATCAGCTAGCTTTTTTGCTAATTTATTTGATTTATTTGCTAAGTCAAAATACAGATTTTCTTTAAATAATTCTAAAAACTGTATTCCTAAAATCTTTCCTTTTGCTAATAATGCTCCTCTTTGTTTAATATTTATATTAAAATCTTCAGAAATATAAGTATTATTTAAAATAATAGCTTCTCCAAATAAAGCACCATTTTTTGTAGCTCCAATAGTAAATACATCTGTATATTTAGCTAAATCTTCAAGTGTTATATCATTATTTTCTGAACATAAAGCAGCGCCTAACCTTGCACCATCAATAAATAAAAGGAGTTTCTTTTCTTGACAATAATTATATAAAGAAATCAATTCATCTTTTGTATAAATTGTCCCTATTTCTGTAGCATTTGAAATATAAACTAACTTAGGTTTTACCATATGTGGAACCAAAGAATGACTATCTAAAGCTGTCTGAATATTTTTAATATTTAGTTTTCCATTATTTGTCTTTATTGATATTATCTTATGCCCCGTAGCTTCTAAAGCACCCGCTTCTCTACCTAATATATGTCCACTATCAACAGAAATAATTGCTTCATGTGAACGTAAAGATGCTGATGTGATTATTAAATTAGCTTGAGTTCCAGCAGATACAAAGAATATTTCAGAAGAAGGATTTTTTAATCTTTTATGAATATATTCTTTGGCTTCTTTACTATATTTATCAAAACCATAAGCAATATTTTGTTCATAATTACTTTTTGATAAAATATCTAAAATATGGGGATGACAACCTTCACTATAATCATCTAAAAAACTATATTTTTGCATTATTATTCCTTTGTTTATACACTACTTAATATTAACTAATTACAAAATTTACTTCAATATATAAAAGCACTTTTTTATTGCCTAAAAGAACTTTTTTGTTTTAGTTTGTATTCTCTTTTTCTAAGTATTCATCAAGATTGATTGATAAAATCCATTTATATGTTATAAACACATAAAAAAACATACTTAACATCATTCCAAATAATGAGTACTCAATTCTAGGAGCAAAAGCACTTAATGAAGTAAGAAAAATACAAAGCATTGTATTTATAATAATCATTTTTCTTAAAATTGGAAAAGCAAACATATAAGGCAATTGTTTTCCTAAATAAAAAAATGTTAATCCTGCAATAGAAAGCATACTAAATGTTATTTGGTCTAAGTCTCCTAAAATAGAATGTTTAATTAAATTTGCAAGAATTAATAAACCTATGCATAAAAATAAATGCATAAAAATTAATAAATGTTCTGTATCATTTTTCTTTGCACGTTCAAAAAGATGATAACTATCAAAATATATCCACCAAATAGTACAAATTAAAATAAACCCAGTAATTGCACCAAAAATATCAAAAAATTCCATTTGAACAGAAATTAAACCACTTATTATATTAATCATTGATTCGCCTAAAATTATCATAGCTAATAAGCCTAATCTTTCAACTAAATGTCTTTTATCAATTGGTTTTTTCTTTAATTTATTTTTTAATGAAAACTGCCAAATCATATCCATTAAAATTCCAATATAAAAAAGTAAATATTTAAAATTTGATTCAATAAGTAAAGACATAGAACTAATAATCGCTCCAATAAATATTACTTTTGCCATTTTCTTAGAAAACTTTTTATCTTCTGGACATTTTGAATATACTCGTAAATAACCATAAGCAAGAAAGAATTTTATACAGACATAAATACTAACAAAGTATATAAATATCTCTTCAATTTTTCCTTTTGAAAATACAGCTAAGAAAACTACTAAACCCATTAAAATTAATGTTGAAAATTTATTTTCACGGTTATTATTATCAAACCTATTTGCATATAAAGTATGAGTAGTCCATATCCACCACATAGGAGTAAAAACAAAAAGAAATTTAATCAGCTGTTCAAAGCTAAGATGACCATCATGAGTATGAGCTAAATCATGTGTAATAATTCCAATTGCTGCAACAAAAACTAGATCAAAAAAGAGTTCTAACCATGTTGCATGTCTTGTAGGGGTATTATATAATTTATGTATCATTTTTAATTTTCAAAAAGAACATCAGTTCTAATAATATATTTTACACCTGATAATATCTCTTCTGAACTATGTAAACAATGCAAGGGATGATAACCATGTGGAAAACATAAAACTCCTCCTGCGGCTGTTCTTATATTTATAATACTAGAATTTTGTGGATCTCTTGCTGGTTTTTTAGAATCATCCTTATCAATTAGAAATTGAGTTGCTCCACCTTTAAAATCTTCACTTAGAAGTACTAAAAATGTCATTTGACTAAATCTATCAGGATAAGCATCTGTTATTAGTTCATTATTTACTACTGAACTACCAGGCCATGCTCCATCTGTATGAATTTTGAAAAAATCTCCTTTTTCATACCTATAAAATCTAAATCTTTTATTCACACCTAAAGCTTTTTTTCCTTTAAAAATAGAGTCATTGTCATACATAAACTCTTTTACTCTATCCCAAATAATGTTATGTGTTGTATCATCCACTACCCATGTAAGACTATTGTTATGTCTTACACTTCTTGGTAATGAAACAGCAGCATCTTCTAAATATCCTAATTCTTCAGTTTTTTGAATAAAACTTTTACTTTCTTCTTTTGACAATACATTTAATAATTGAAAAGCCCCAGGAAGATTTGATACTTCAACTCGTCTTATTTTAGGGTTTAAATCTTTTTCTAAATTGATTGGATTTTCATCTCTACTTGCCCAAGTTGGTAAAGCAGGATGTTCAGCACCTGGTTCTCGTGCAACTACATAAAAGTTTAAATTTGACTCATTCATTTTGAACTCCTAGAAACTACTTTTGCTTGTGTAAATTGTCTATGACCATCAGGTGATCCATGGTAACCAAAACCACTTTGTTTAGCTCCAACCCATGGTGTATCGCCAATTGAACCAGTACCTTGATTAATTCCTAACATTCCTGCATCTAATTCTCTTGCAATATCATCAACACCTTCATATCCAAAAATAGATGCACCTAATGCAAACTCACTACTATTAGCTCTTTTTATTGCTTCATCTATATCTTCAAACTCACTAATTGCAATAACTGGTCCAAATGTTTCATCTTGAAAAACTAACATATCATCACTAACTTCACTTAATACAGTAGCAGGAACAAAACTATCATCTCTTAACGTATCACCTAATAATAGTTTAGCACCCTTATTAATAGCATCTTGAATATGTGTTCTGATTATATTTCTTTGATTGTCATTAATAATAGGTCCTATATCTGTATTTGGGTTATCCCAAGAGCCTACTTGATAATTACTTGCATATTGAACAACTCTTTGAGTAAATTCTTTTGCAATATTTTTATGTACATAAATTCTTTCAGTTGAAGTACACATTTGACCTGAGTTTTCAAAACTACTAGCAACAGCAAACCTAGCAGCTTTATCAATATTTGCATCTTCTAAAACTAATAAAGGATCTTTTCCTCCAAGTTCTAAAATTAATCTTTTTAATTTTCCTGCAGCATTTCGCATAATATCTTGCCCAGCTTCTTTTGAACCAGTAAAAGCAATAAGATTCACATCTGCTTTTACTAATGCTTTTCCTTGTTCTTCATTTCCATGAATAATTTGTAAAACATCATTTGGTAGTATAGATTGAAATACTTCAGCATAAGCTTGCGCAATTAATGGTGTTTCTTCTGAGGGTTTAAATACAACAGTATTTCCTGCGACTAATGAAGGAATAATTAACCAATGAGCCATTGATAAAGGATAATTCCAAGGAGAAATAATTGCTGCAACACCTAATGCATTATGCTCTAATTCTGTTTGAATTCCATAACTTATATATCTTTGTGTTTCAATTGCTTTTTTTACTTCATCAGCTCTATAAGTAATATCTCCAGCACAGCTATTTACTTCTCCACTAGATCTACCTAAATCTTTTCCCATTTCTTTACTTAATAAAATTGCTAAACCTTTTGCTTTTTGAGCTAAAAGGTTTCCTGCTTTCTTAAGATATTCTATTCTCTCATCAATACTTAGTTTTGACCAAGATTTTTGTGCTATTTTTGATTTTTTTACAATTTTATTTATATCGTTTACATCTGTAATATTTACACTACCTAGTAATTCTTTTGTTTGTGCATTATATGAATTAAGTTTTTTTTGCATTTTTTTTCCTTAATATTTATTTTTAATAAAAACTAGTAATTTATTCTTATTAGTATAATATCACAGCAAAAAGATAAAAAATAGACATAAAAAAGTAAATTTATTGCCTAAACGTGTAATTTAAAATATAATTGATTTTATTAAGTATTAACAATAGAATGAAAAGTATGATTATTTAGAAAGTTAAAGAAAAGAGAGATATGAGTATTTATTAAAAATATAAAAGAGTTAATATCTTAATTAAAAGATATTAACCTTGTCTTTTTAAAACTCTTTTATTTAATTCTTCATTGATTATTATTTCATCATTTGTAGTGATAAATTTAACACTATTAGGAAGAATTACTTCTTTATTATTTGCATATTCAGGTTTTTCTTGAATTAATATTTTATATTGGTCAAGAACATTTATTTTATATTCTTCAAAATTTGTTTTCTCCATTGGAGATAAACCCTGAGCATTTTTTGCAACAAATACTAAATACTTTAAAGAACCGTTAATATATTTATGAGCAGTTTTATAATCTTGAAGTTTAAAACAAAGTATTGTTTTCATTACATAATATGAAGGTACAATTTTAAGTAAAACTACATTTTCTTCAAAACTATCACATTGTTTTAACACATCTTCATAGTTTGTATTTTCTTCTTTACATATAGCTAAAGAAATATTATCAAAAAGAAATGCATCTTCTTTCATATATTCTTTTAAAATTAAATTTTCTGACATTGAGTATTCCTTATAAAATTAATAAATTATTAATGATTTGGATTAAGATAAATTGGTTTGATTATTTAAAAAATGGAGGAGGTAGTCGGACTCGAACCAACGCATGTCGGATTTGCAATCCGAGGCATTACCAGCTTTGCTATACCTCCAACAGAAATGTATAGTGGTTAAATCATTTAAAATTATAAAAAGTTAGATGATTTTTGTAAAATTGTATAAATGGCAGAGAGCAAGGGATTCGAACCCTCGGAGGCGTGAACCTCGCCGGTTTTCAAAACCGGTACATTCGACCAACTCTGTCAACTCTCTACATTATAATAAGTGGTGCGAATG
>PJEL010002341.1_pt1 | contig 17619 bp, 18 predicted proteins | sample 1853271 | NCBI WGS metagenome assembly PJEL01 (sample SAMN08108733, study PRJNA415343) | Invertebrate metagenome, whole genome shotgun sequencing project. | host: Globobulimina | place: Sweden: Gullmar Fjord | collected 2015-08
CCAGCATGAACGGGAAGGGGTAGTGACGCAGCGTTTCGGCGTCAGAAGAAAATGTGAATCGGGCAAAATCGTCGCCCTGTTTGATCAGCATTTCACCAATCCGAGCCTTTTCAAAATAAGTACCATTTGTGCTTTGTAGATCACGGGCCAAGTATCCTCGATCTTGAACTTGAAATTCTAAATGGTGTTGAGAGATCATTGGATCGGAAAGAGTTAGATCATTATCTGGGGCTGTTCCGATACGAACTCGACTGAGAGTAAGTGGGTAACTCTCCCCTTGATTAGGTCCCGAGATGACCTTAATTAATACCGAACGGAGAATAAAAACAGGTTTGGAGCTTTCGTAAATGACTTCTGTTGAACTATTTTCAGTACTGCTTTGGATGTTCTTTTTTATTTTAGACATAGCCAACCTAACTTGATGAAATTACAAATTCTGTATTGAAATCCTGTATGCTTAACACGTGACAAATAAATTTTAATAGAATCGAAAACGAAACCTGTATCGTGACAAGTTTAGAGTACGACCCATACAGAACAGCTAGTATAGCTTCGATTTATAATATAGAAAACCACGAATATACCTATATATTAGCTCCGAAAGACTTAAACGTTGGGGATATAGTCAAATCAGGGAAAAACGCAGAATCTAAAAATGGGCACTCACTTTCTATCGATAAAATACCAGTTGGTAGCTTACTTCACAGTATTTCGGTAAAAACGAAAAAGAAAGCCCAAGTAAGCCGAGCTGCCGGAACTTATTCCCAACTTGTAGAAAAAACAGCAAGCTCTGGCAGGATAAAATTAAGCTCAGGAGAACATAGAAACGTTTCAAATAAATGTTTTGCAACTATTGGAGTTGTATCCAATGAGTTTCTTTCGTTAACAACTAAAGGGAAAGCAGGAAGATCTCGTTGGTTAAATAAAAGACCTACTGTAAGAGGTGTCGCTATGAATCCAATTGATCACCCGCATGGTGGTGGTGAAGGAAAAACTTCGGGAGGACGATCATCTGTAACTCCATGGGGTAAGCCAACGAAAGGAGGAAAAACTTCTAGATCAAAAAACAAATTAATTTTAACAAAACGAAATTAGAATAAATATTAAAAAATGAGTAGAGCTAAATGGAAGGGCCCTTTTGTGTCTTGTGAGTTATTACAAAAGTGCTACACAACAAAAAATGAACTTTATACCAATAGTAGAAAATCGGTAATTGTCCCTCAATTTGTGGGTTTAACAATTAATGTTCATAACGGTAAAGGATTCTCTAAACTTAAAATTACCGAAGCTATGATTGGACATAAACTAGGCGAGTTTTCACCTACTCGAAAACGGTTTTCATTTAAAAAAAAAAAAAAATAAATTAAATATTATGGGACAGAAAACAAATTCAATAATTACTAGTCTAAGTTTAAAAAATGCCAAGTGGAAATCGAAATATATAGAAAAAAATTTAGAAGAATCTTCATTGTTATTGCACAAAAATATTGAAATAAGAAATTATCTAAATAAAGTCTTTAAACTCTATGGTTTAGTTATTCATAATTGTATAATCGAATATAACCAAACTACAGCTAATTTTTTTATTACTTTTTTTGAAAAAAAAACTGAAACTTCAAAATTCTATATACAAAACAAAAAAGTGTCTTCACGCTTTAAATCTAGTAAAACACTAATAGAGCATATCGTTAACAACGTTCTTAAAATTGATTTAAATTTGTTTTTAAACAATAAAACTGTTACTTTTAAAATACAAAACTTAAATCAAAAGTTTGAACTTTTAATTAGTAGTTCTAAATCGAATCTATTTCAGTACAGAAATATTTTGAAAGAGTTAAAACGGTTTTTAAAGGACCCTTTGTTTAAAGAATTGATTAAAGCTTTATTTGTAGCAATTACTGAAAGAAACTCTGCTAAACTAATTGCTGAGTCAATATCTCGTTATTTTGCAAAACAAAAAAAGCGTCACGGTTTTTTACTCTTTTTGCTTAAAAAAACATTGAGAAGTCTTATTTCTTCAGAATTCTCTGTTATAAAAGGGGTCAAAATTACGATAAGTGGGCGATTTAATGGAGCACAACGTTCTAACAAAAAGATTCTTAAAATTAATTCAATACCATTGCAATCTTTTAATTCAACAATAAGTTATCACGAAAGCACTGCGTATACTCCGAACGGAACGTTTGGAATCAAAGTGTGGATTTGTGAAAAAAACTAAATTTTTAAAATTATGTTTTTACAACCAAAAAGATCAAAATATAAAAAAACAAGAAAAGGAACACTCCCAAAACTGGAGTTTAGATCAAATAAATTAAAATTTGGAACCATAGGATTAAAAGCTATAGAGTCCGGTACTATTTCAGCCAAGCAAATAGAATCAGCTCGTCAAGCTATAAACAGAAAAATAAAAAGAAAAGGGAAACTGTGGATTCGAGTTTTCCCAGATCAACCAATTACAGCTAAACCTACAGAAGTTCGTATGGGTAAAGGTAAAGGACCTGTTAGCCATTGGGCTGTAAAAGTTGGCGGCGGCCGTGTTTTGTTTGAACTTTGTGGTGTAACTACTAACATTGCAACCTCGGCTTTTAAAACTGGTGGTGCGAAACTACCTATTAAAACAGTGATTTTTGACTAAACAACCTACTAAAAAAGAAACACACAAGACGATTATCTAAAAATTTTGATGACAAACTTTAAGTTTTTATACTTAGCTGCTTTAAAGTTTCCGAAATTGTATTTCATTTGTTTATTTTAAATAATAATAAAACTATTTTATGTTATTACAAGCAGCTAAATTCGTAGGAGCAGGCTTAGCCACAATTGGATTAGCCGGAGCTGGAGTAGGTATTGGTACCGTATTCGGCGCTTTAGTGATTGGTGTTTCTCGAAACCCATCACTTAAAGACGAGCTATTTAAACTTGCAATTTTTGGATTCGCATTAACAGAGGCTATTGCATTATTCTCTTTAATGATGGGATTCTTAATCCTTTTTGCACTATAATTATTAATCAAACACTTTTGTTTTGATTTTAATATAGCAAATTTTGGGTATATAGCTCAGCGGTAGAGCATTGGACTTTTAATCCACAGGTCTTGGGTTCAAATCCCAGTGTACCCAAATTTTTCACTAAAAAATAATATATATGATTACTACAAATATAAATTATATTTTGTCTATTACTGTAATTTTGTTTTTAATAGGATCTTTAGGCCTTGTTTTAAACCGGAAAAATATTTTGATAACAATAATGTCTGTTGAATTAATGTTATTATCGGTAAATTTAAACTTTATAATATTTTCAATTTATCTTGATGATATAACTGGGTATGTGTTCGTTTTGTTTATTTTAACTATTGCAGCAACAGAATCTGCTATAGGCTTGGCAATTTTGTCAACATATTATAAACTTAAACAGACAATTCAGATGGACAAAATTAAAAATGTTAAAAGTTAATTCTAGTTTAAAATTTATACGGAAAAGACGGGACTTGAACCCGCAATCTTCGACGTGACAGGTCGACGCTTTAACCAAATTAAGCTACATTTCCAAAAAAAAATACAAAAATGAAGTCTTTAAAATATTTTCATATTAATAACGTAAAATTTAATTATGTGCTAGAATTTCAAAGTAATCACAAAAATGATTATTGGAAACATAATGCACCATTAATTGAATATTGTGAAACAATTGGTATCAATATACCTCATTATTGTTATCACAAAAGTTTGTCTATTTCAGGAAACTGTCGTATGTGTTTAATTGAACTAAAAAATTCGCCAAAACCAATCGTCTCGTGTGCTATGAGCGCAAAATCGTGTTTAAATAATAGTGAAGTCTTTACAAATAGTCCTCTTGTTAAAAAAGCAAGAGAAAATGTTTTAGAATTCCTGTTATTAAACCACCCACTAGATTGTCCTATTTGTGATCAAGGAGGTGAATGTGATTTACAAGACCAGTCTCTTTTTTTTGGTATTACAAAAAAAAGATTCTATAACTTTAAAAGAATAGTAACTGACAAAAATATAGGACCTATTGTAAAAACAGTTATGACTCGTTGTATTCATTGTACCCGCTGTGTAAGATTTGCAAGTGAAATTGCTGGAACCGACGACCTTGGTATGTTTGGTAGAGGACTTAACAGTGAAATAGGTACTTACGTAACCAAAACTTTTCAATCAGAACTATCTGGTAATATTATCGACTTGTGTCCTGTTGGTGCGTTAACATCAAAGCCCTACCCTTTCGTTAGTCGGAATTGGGAACTAAAAAGTGTGAGCTCTATAGATTTTTCTGACGGGTTTGCTACAAATATCCAAGTTTCTTTAAAAAACAATCAAATTATAAAAATAACGCCTGAATACGATTCAAACGCAAACATAACTGACTGGATTTCTGATAAAACTAGATTTGCTTTTGATGGTATGTTCTCTCCTGAAAGAGTTTTGAAAGGATTTTTGATAACAAGTAACAATAAAGTTACTATGTCGAACACTTGGAAACTTCTTCTTGATGAAATCGTTTTAACTTTATATTTTCAAGATCATTTAAATAAACATTTTTTAGAAACAAAAAATTTGTATATTATTTTTAGTAATAATGTAAATTTAGAAGTCTTAAATTTATTAATGATGTTTTCAAAAAAATATTCATTTGTAAAGTTAAGAAAATCAGAAAATAGCTTAGCTAATAACAACTTAGAAACTTCTTTTTTAACTAATAATTATCACAATCTAACAACTCAATTAGACAATTCTAACTTGTGTTTATTGATAGGTTTAAATAGTCGTTATGAAAGTTCAAGTTTAAATATTAAATTAAGAAAACGTTATCTGACAGGAGATTTTAAAGTTTTTTCACTAGGAGCTTCTACAGACTTGACTTTTCCTGTTTCTTATCTAGGTCTTAATAGTAAAAATTTAAAATCAATCTGTGAGGGTAACAACTTTTTTTGTCAAGAACTGTCAAATAGTAAACCAACTATTATAGTTAGTTCGAGTGTTTTTCAACGTAAAGACTCTAAAAGTATATTTGAAGCACTAAATTTAATCAAGAAAAATATTCAACAGATCAACCCTAACTGGAATAACATAAATATTGTAAATTCTTCAGTTAATGAAGCTGGTGTTAAATATTTAAACAACTTCAAACCTTTTTCGGAAAATGACTTAAATTCAAGTAACGGGCTGTACTTCTTGAATACATCAACTCAAACGCCGAACCTTAAAAAAATAATTAACATTAAATTACTAAAATATTTAGAATTATCAAATTTATTGCCTAAATTTTGTATTGAACAAAACAATGGCTTAACTATGAATAATCTTAGTGATTTGAAATCTCAATACAAAATTTACAACTACATTAATTTACCGAATAATGTATTTTTTGAAACTAGTGGCAGTTATTTAAACACCGAAGGTGTCTTTAAAAAAACAGTAAAATTTGTCTCTACGAACAAACAAACAAAAGAAGATTGGCAAATTATTAGAAAAATATTCTCTTATTCAAAAAAGATTAACTTTTCGAACAATTCTAAATGTAATTCGATAATTAGTTTTAATAACAACAATTTAAATAACTTTAAAAAGTTTGCAGGATTTTTATATAATGCAACAAATACTGTTGGTGCTAAATCTAGCCTATACTCAATTAAAAACGTATCAAATCATTTCGTTGAACCCGTAAATATTGTAAAACATAAAAAATTTAAAATGTTTTCAACAAAATTCAAAATTTGGATTAACGATTTTTATTTGGGGGGGAAAGATCAATATACTAAACAATCCAGTACTATGATCAAATGCTCTAAAGCTCTCCGGAAAGACAAACATACATTTGTACATTTAAACTAATAGTTATTTTTACGTAAAGTATTTAAAAAAGATAAAACCCATAACATGTTACAGGGGAAATTTTATTAAAATAGAGTTTTAAGTATCTTACCAAAAAAGGGACTTGAACCCTTACTCTCTTGAAAAGAACTAGAACCTAAACCTAGCATGTCTACCAATTCCATCATTTTGGTTTTTGAAATTTAATGTACACCACCCCACCAGTAAACAGTTATAAATAAAAATAACCATACAACGTCTACGAAATGCCAGTACCAAGCGGCAGACTCAAACCCAAAATGATGAGTAAAAGTAAAGTGATTTAATACAATACGTATTAAAGAAACAAATAAAGACACTGTTCCAACAAAAACATGAAATCCGTGAAATCCTGTAGCCATATAAAAACATGACCCAAAAACACTATCTGTAATGGTAAATGGAGCATCCACGTACTCAAGACCTTGAAAAAAAGTAAAAATTGCCGCTAGAATAATTGTTAAAATTAAACTAATAATAGCCTGTTTTTTAGCTCTAACAATTATTGCATGATGTGCCCAAGTAACAGTTGCTCCAGAACTTAATAAGAAAAAAGTATTGGTTAATGGAATTCCTGAAGATGGAATAGTTTCAACTGATACAGGAGGCCAAACTCCTCCAATGTTAAAAGCAGGTGATAAACTTGAATGAAAAAATGCCCAAAAAAAAGCAAAGAAAAACATTATTTCTGATACAATAAATAAGATCATTCCTAACCTTAGTCCTCGTTGAACTGAAAATGTATGCTGCTCTTCAAAAGTGGCTTCTCTTATAATATCTCTCCACCAAACATACATCACGTATAATATTGTAATAAAACCTGTGAAACAAAGACGACCACCACCGCTAAAATTATGCATGTATAAAACACCACCTGATGTCATAAAGAAAGCTCCTAATGATGCAACTAAAGGCCAAGGGCTAGGATCAACTAAATGCCAACTATGTCGTGTTTTTAAATATTTAAACTGTTCGTTGTTAAACATATTGTTTTTTGAAACAATATTTAAATTTCTTTCGTCACTTACAGGCTTAAAGCTATTAATAATTAATTTAATGATTTTCATCTATATGTGATAAATTTTTACCAATAAAGTTTTACATTTTACAGGATTCGAACCTGTGACCAGCAGCTTAGAAGGCTATTGCTCTATCCAACTGAGCTAAAAATGTTTACTTTTTATTATTTTTTTCCCAAGAAGCGATTAAATAAATCCCTAAACTAAAAAAAATTATAAAAATTCTAAAATCAACAAACTCGCCAAAAATTAACCAAAATTGTCTAGTTCCTAATAATAAGGTACTACCAACAAGAATTAAAAAAGTCGCGTGATATAAATAATTTGTTTGCAACTTTTTCACATAAAGAGCTTTACCTGAAATAGCTCGAGATAATCCCATTGGGCCAAACATTTCAATAATTCCTCTATCGATAATTTTATAACTAATATTATAACCAAACTTGAAAAAAAATTGTGCAATATATTCGTTATAAACTTTATCAAAAAACCATTTTTTGTTTAAAAAATTATAAATCTTTTTTCCCAATGTTGAAATTTTAAGCTGAAATAATATCTTACTACCAAAAGTATAGATTAAAAATGAACTAGAAGCACCACATAAACTTAAAATTACCGGTAAGACTTTGTACGAATGATCAATAAATTCAGCATCGATCATATTCATGTTTTCGGGTAAAACATGTAAAGAATTTCCCCAAAAATCAGTACCTAAACCGATAATCATATCTTTACTATAAAATCCAATAAACATACTAGGAATAGATAAAACAGCTAATGCAATACAAATTTGGTATGAAGAATCGTAAGCAGCACAAATTACGGATCTATAACCATTGGGCTTTGATAAAAAAGTTAAATATAATAACCGAGTTGAATAAAATGCTGTTAGAAAAGCTCCTATAGAACCTAAAATATAACTAAAATGACCTTCAGTTGTATATTTACCATAAGCAACTTCTAAAATAACATCTTTTGAATAAAAACCTGTTAAAAAAGGGAACCCTATTAAAGCAAGAGAACCTATTACCATCATTGAATAAGTAAATGGTACCAGAGTTTTTAATCCTCCCATTTTTCTCATATCCTGTTCATCAGCTACTGCGTGAATAACTGAACCTGCTCCTAAAAATAATAACGCTTTAAAAAATGCGTGGTTTACTAAATGAAAAACACCTACGGAATAATTCGATAACCCACAAGCAAAAACCATGTATCCTAACTGACTACATGTTGAATAAGCTATAACCTTTTTTAAATCATTTTGCAATAACCCAACAGTTGCTGCAAAAAAAGCTGTACATGCACCTAAAACGGTGATAATTTTTAACATACTTGGAGTATATTCATACAATGGTGAACTTCGTGCTATTAAAAAAACTCCAGCAGTAACCATTGTTGCTGCATGAATTAACGCAGAAACTGGTGTTGGCCCTTCCATAGCATCAGGAAGCCATGTATGCAACCCTAATTGGGCAGATTTTCCTATAGCCCCGATGAATAGTAAAAACCCAATAATATCAATTAAATTGAAACTTAAATTTAAAAAAACAAAATTATCATTAACGAATAATGGTGTTAATGCAAATACCGTAGCATAATCCACAGCTTTGTATTTAACGAAAATGATTAAAATACCTAAAACTAAACCAAAATCACCGATTCGATTTAATACCATAGCTTTGATAGCAGCTTTATTTGCTTGAATTCTTGTAAACCAAAAATTAATTAACAAGTAAGAGCATAAGCCAACACCTTCCCAACCGACGAACATTTGAACAAAATTATCAGCTGTTACTAAAATTAACATGAAAAATGTAAATAACGATAAATAGGACATAAATCGAGGTAAATGAGGGTCATGAGACATATATTCTGTAGAATACAAATGAACTAACGTAGAAACAAATGTCACAACACAACACATAGTCACTGTTAAAGTATCAAATAGAAATCCCCAATCAACATTTAACATTTCTGAGTTAATCCAAGTTACTAATTTAATATAAACAGGAGACCCTATTAAAGCTACCTCATAAAAAGCAAAAGCAGAAATCAAAAAAGTTGTAAAAAGTAACGTAACTGTTACAATTGATGAACCTTTGGGGCCTAATTTTCTACCGAACAATCCAGCAGTTATTGACCCAATTAAAGGTAAAAATACTAAAATTAAATACATTTTATTATAAGTAATAATGGACTCGAACCACCAACATCCTCGTTGTAAGCGAGACGCTCTACCAATTGAGCTAATTACTTTAATTTTTGGGATAAAAGGATTTGAACCTTTGAATACCCGTACCAAAAACGAGGGCCTTACCACTTGGCTATATCCCATAAATTTTTAAAAATTGTGTTGAGATTCCCAAGGTGATAAAAATGCGAACGTTCTATATTCTTGGCATAACTCTAAAGATTCATTAACAACTCGCTTTTCAACCTCATTGTAACGCATTTCAATAAAACCACTTAACGGAAAATCTTTTCGTAAAGGATAACCCTCAAAACCATAATCGGTTAATATACGTTTTAAATTTGAATGATTTTTAAAAAATACACCATACATATCCCAAATTTCACATTCATACCAACCTGCTGCCGGAAATAATTTTTCACAAGAATCAATTCCTAACAATTCATACGTAAAGGTTTTGACTCTTATCCGAAAATTATAACGAATACTTAATAACTCGTAAACGACTTGGAATCTATATTTGTTCATAGGATAATCTACACCGGAAATACACGATAATAAAGTAAATTGATACGAAATATGATTTTTTAAAAACAATAAAACATCAAAAAGAACATCAGGTTTAACGATTAAAATTAAATTATCGTTGAATATTTGAATTTTTTCTAAAGGACACACTTTTGATAAAGAACGTAAGTTTTCTACTATTATTTGTTTGTTCATATATTTTTTTTAGCGATTATTGTTAATAAAAATATTATTTTTTTATTTATAAGTGATTATTATTAACTTTTCGGTTAGATGCAAAAGCTTCGTAAACTACATAAAAAAAGAATAAAGAAGAAATTGCAGATACATAAGACCCCCACGAAGCTAATTTATTAAAAGTATAAAAAGCATCTGGGTAGTCTGGAATTCGTCGAGGCATACCCGCAACACCTAAAAAGTGCATAGGGAAAAATGTTAAATTTACACCAAAGAAAAAACCCCAAAAATGAATTTTACCTAAGATTTCTGAATATCTTACTCCAGTAAGTTTATCAAACCAGAAATAAACACCACCTAACATAGAAAAAACAGCTCCCATAGATAATACGTAATGGAAATGAGCAACAACATAATAAGTATCATGTAAAGCAATATCGATTCCAGAGTTTGCTAACACAACACCGGTAACACCACCTACAGTAAATAGGAAAATAAAACCAATAGCGAATAACCCAGGGGTTCTTAAATCAATAGAACCGCCCCACAAAGTTGCTAACCAACTAAAAATTTTAATTCCAGTTGGGATTGCAATAATCATAGTAGCTGCGGTAAAATATGCTCGTGTATCAATATCTAAACCTACAGTATACATGTGGTGAGCCCATACAATAAACCCAAGTACTCCAATAGAAAACATAGCATACACCATTCCTAAATAACCAAAAATAGGTTTTCGTGCCATACTAACAATAATATGACTAACAATACCAAAACCAGGTAAGATTAAAATATAAACTTCTGGATGACCAAAAAACCAAAATAAATGTTGGTATAAAATAGGATCACCTCCACCTGCTGGATCAAAAAAAGTTGTGTTGAAATTTCTATCTGTTAATAACATTGTAATAGCTCCTGCTAAAACAGGTAATGACAATAAAAGCAAAAATGCTGTTATTAATACAGCCCATACAAATAGTGGTAACTTGTGAAATGATAAACTTTTAACCCGCATATTAAAAATAGTACAAATAAAGTTTATAGCACCTAAAATTGATGAAGCTCCTGATAAATGTAAACTAAAAATAGCTAAGTCAACAGCACCTCCTGAATGCGAGGTACCACTAGATAAAGGTGGATAAACAGTCCAACCAGTACCTACACCAGCTTCAGATAAAATAGAAGCAATTAATAATAACAACGAAGGTGGTAATAACCAAAAACTAATATTGTTCATCCGAGGAAACGCCATATCTGGAGCACCTATCATTAGAGGAACAAACCAATTACCAAAACCACCGATTAAAGTCGGCATAACCATGAAAAAAATCATAACAAAAGCATGTCCTGTTACAATAACATTGTACATTTGATGATTATGCTCTAAAAAACTACCATTAGGTTGTGCTAAGGTAATTCTAATATATAAAGATAAAGCAGTACCTGCAACACCGGATATTGCACCGAAAATAAGGTATAAAGTACCGATATCTTTATGATTTGTAGAAAAAAGCCATCGAGTTACAAATTGATAAATTGAACTATTTAATATCATTTATAATTCTTAATTAATAAAATAAAAATACTAATTTTTGCAATTTTTTATCTTGCTGATTTTTTAAGACCATTTATTAAACCGTTTCTAGCAAATTTTAAAAACGATAACCGTGAAATTCGAAACATTGGATTAATTTTGTTTTTTCGGCCAGTAAATACACAACGCTTAACTATGCGAGTTTTGTAACTGTTAGAATTTAAATTTGTTAATTTCAATTCAGAGTTCCACCGAACTGTTTTCGTAATGTTATTATTTTTTGCAATACTTTTTAAAATAATGAGTTTATTTTCAAATTTAAAATTTAAATTTCTTTTATTTGTATCTTTTTGCAATTGATTTTTCATTTTGTTAATTTAAAATTAAGTGAATAACTTTTTCCTATAATTAATTAAAACGTTTGGAACCTCAATATTTTTAACAGATTTAGTTTTTAAGTTTTTTTCATGAGTCTTAAAATCTTTTTCGAAAAATACAATTTTACGAGTTTTTTTTAGATTATGAGAAACAAAAGTTGTTAATAAACTACCATTTGAAAAAACGCTTAAATTTTTTTGTAATTTTGTATTTGTTACGATCATTTTTAATTTTTGAATTACTACCGATCAACTTCTCCAAATACAATATCTTGAGTTCCAATAATAGTAACAACATCAGCAATTAAATGACCTTTAGACATATGATCTAAAGCTTGTAAATGCGCAAAACCTGGGGCTTTGATTTTACATCGGTAAGGTCTATTTGTATTATTAGAAATAAGATATACCCCAAACTCACCTTTTGGTGCTTCGCTTGCAGTGTAAGTTTCATTAAAAGGAACATTAAACCCTTGAGTATATATCTTAAAATGATGAATTAATGATTCCATAGATTGTTTAAGATCCTTTCTTGATGGGGGAGTCAATTTATTGTCGCTACTTTTAACTATCCCTGAAGGAATTTGGTTTAAACATTGCTCGATAATTTTTAAAGATTCTTTCATTTCAAAAATTCGAATTAAATAACGATCGTAACAATCACCGTTAGTTCCTGTAGGTATATCAAAATTTAAATTATTATAAATTTCGTAAGGCTGGCTTTTTCTTAAATCCCAGTTAACCCCTGACCCACGTAACATAACACCACTGAAACCCCATTCTTGAGCATCAACAGCAGACACAATACCAACATCAACAAGTCGTTGCTTCCAAATACGGTTTTCTGTTAACATTTCTTCAACTTCTAACAATCTTGTATTAAATTGTTCCGCAAACAAAAAAATATCATTTAACAAACCTGAAGGGATGTCCATTGAAACACCTCCAGGGCGGAAATATGCTGCATGCATTCTTGCTCCAGAAACTCGTTCATAAAATTCCATTAGCTTTTCACGCTCTTCGAACGACCATAAAAATGGAGTCATCGCACCGACATCCATTGCGTGGCATCCAACAGCAAGTAAATGATTTAAAATTCTAGTTATTTCAGCAAATAATACCCTAATGTATTGAGCTCTTAATGGAACTTGAGCGTTAAGTAAATTTTCTACAGCTAAAGAATATGTATGCTCTTGTGCCATCATAGAAACATAATCTAAACGGTCAAAATAAGGTAAAGCTTGTAAATAGTTTTTGTATTCGATAAGTTTTTCAGTACCTCTATGAAGTAACCCTATGTGCGGATCAGCACGTTCCACAATCTCGCCTTTTAACTCAAGAACAAGTCGAAGAACACCATGAGCAGCAGGGTGTTGTGGGCCAAAATTAATAGTAAAATTTTTAATTTTCTTTTTTAAATCTGTTTTTTTTAATGTCATTTTTTTTAATTAACCTAATTCTAATTTAGTCATAATATAATGATGAAATTGTAAAGTAGGTAATGACACAACAACAATTGGCATGAACCCATGATTCACTCCACAAATTTCACTACACTGGCCAAAAAAGACACCAACTCGTTTGATAAACAAATTTAATTGATTTAATCGACCTGGGCATGCGTCAACTTTTAAACCAAAAGAAGGCACAGTCCAACTATGTAAAACGTCAGCAGCACTTACTAACAATCTTAAATGTGTATTTGTTGGTAAAATTACTCGTTTATTAGTTTCTAACAATCTAAAATAACCTTGTTTTGTTTTAGGTAATCCATCTAGAACCATCATATAACAAACATATTTTAAACTTTGTTCTTGTTTCTGACATGAATTAAAATCTGAAATTTCATAACTCCAAAACCATTGGTGTCCTAAAATTTTCAATGATAACTCAGGTTCCGAAATTTCGTCCATAGCGTATAATAAAGTGAAAGACGGTGTAGAAAGTATTAGAAGAATTAAAGCAGGGATAGTAGTCCAAACAATTTCTAACTCTTTTGAATGTACAAATTTAGAATTATATTTATTATTAAACTCTACGAAATAGTAGATCGTATATGCTAATAACCATGCAATAAATAGTACAATAACAGTTAATAAAAATAATAAATGCTTGTTGAAAAGTAAAATACCTTCCATAGTAATACTTGCAGGTTCTTGTAAAGAAGTTTGCCAATAAGCAGGGCTGTCACAATATGTATAAATATGATTAATCATTTATGTATTTTTATATAGATTGTTTTAAAATATATTAAAATTGATAATATGTTCTTCCAATTTTCCTTCATAAAGGTCGAAAAATATGTGTATTATTACTATTTAACGAACAATAATATAAATATAAAAGTTTTTTAATTAGTAATTCTTCCAACAATAATATACTTTTTTAATTTCTTCTTCATAAAGGTCGAAAAATATGTGTATTATTTTGTATTTTTTAAAAACATCAATCACTAACCGTTTAAAAAAAATTATAAGCATTTTGCAATTAATAAGATTATTAAAGAATTAAATCTAAAATAATACACATATTTTTCGGCCTTCATGAAGAAAAATAGAAAAAATTGTTATACATTTGATGTAGAAATATATTTAATTTTTAACTTCACTAAAAAACCGTAAATGTATAACATTTTCTTGGATCAAAAATTTTCTTTGTAATTTCTAATTGGTCCATATTTTTTATAAACTGTTCTTCTAACCTTATAACAGCATTTAATTGTTCACTAACGAGATCTTCTTTTATACGAGAAAAGAATAAGTCATCAGCCAAAATATTCTGCTGGGCTACAGTAAATGTCAGTAACAATCTCATAAAACGTATCTACGTCGTTAGGGTGTAACATTACACACTCGTGTAGATGGTTTAATCTTTTTTTTATCTTTTTATAAAACCTTTGAAGAAAAATTCGCACTATTGTTGCGTCTATTGAATGTATAAAATTAGGCCGAAAACTTCTTCTATGTCAATGTCAAACTTGTGACTCGACTTCAATTCTTGATGGACTTTCTCTAGCAAAGAGTTATGTTTACACAAACCTATTAACTCCTCTTTTTTTAAGTCCTTAAAGCGCTCATGATAATTTTTATTTACTGTGAAAAGTTTATCATGGATAGGTTTTAAAAATAATTTATTTTCATTCATATATTTAATATTGTTTTTACTCTATATAGGTACGATGAAAAAAGAAATTACTTAGCGTCTTCATACCAATAACACTTCCTGGGTAGGGTTAAATTTAGAAAGGGGGATAACCCAAAGTTGTCCATGTTATTTGTAAATTCTTTTTTTAATTATAAAAATTTATCTAAAAGCTTTCCTACGAGGTCTTGTTTTATACGTGAAAATATTAAATCGTTTGCTAATATTTTATCAAATATTTAGAAAGATTCTATTTTTCTATAAAGAAGTTAATTTGTTATTACATAAAAAAATAATATACATATTTTTTGACTTTTATAAAGAAAAAATTAAAGAAGTATCTTATTGTTGGAAAAATTGCAAATTAAAAAACTTTTATGTTTATTTTATTGTTTCTTAAAAGATAATAACACGTACATTTTTTATTCTCATAAAGTAAGATAGTTTTTTATTCGTTACAGTACAGTCTATAAAGGCTAAAACCTATAAGTTAACTGAATAAAAAATAATACACATATTTTTCGACCTTTATGAAGGAAAAGTTGAAAAAATACATTTTTGTTAGAAAAACTACAAATTGAAACACTTTTATATTTATATTGTTGTTCGTCAAAAAGGAATATAATACATATATTTTGATTTTTATGAAGAAAAGAAATATTTCGTATTTAAAAACCGTGAATAGCAATTTTCAATTTCTTAGATAAGAAAATTACCTGAACTTCGAAAAAAAATAAAATTTTGTTTTATTTAAACTATTTTGTCAGTACGCCGCCTTTATATTGGGTGGAAAAGCAAATAATCTAATTAAATACAAAATAATACACATATTTTTCGACCTTTATGAAGAAAAAATTGAAAACGTATATTTTTATTGTTATGTATTAAAAAATAATAATACAAACATTTTTCAGTTTTTGTAGGGGAAAAGTTAATATTTTTTAATACAATTTTAGGATTTCAATTTTTATAGTCTCTATCGTCTAGTTGGTTAGGACATTGCCCTTTCACGGCAAGAACACGGGTTCAAATCCCGTTGGAGATAATTTAATATCTGAAATTTTTCCCAAATTCAAGGATATTTATAAAAAATTTATCGAAATACTTCGAATATAGAGGGAATAATATATAAATTTTTTATTAGTTGGAGAGGTGACTGAGAGGCTTAAAGTGGAGATCTGCTAAATCTTTGTATAAATTTATGTTTATACCGTGGGTTCAAATCCCACTCTTTCCTATTTTATGCTACAAAATTATTACACCAATTACAATCAATTTTTTTTTAATTTTAACGAATCTTTTTTATATTTTGAATTTTTACCTATATTAGTTTTTTTAGGAATTGCTATAATATTAGCATTAATAATTGTAACTCTTTCTTATGTTTTATCAATTCAAAACCCAGATACAGAAAAATTATCTTCTTATGAGTGTGGGTTTGAACCTTACGAAGATGCACGTAATATTTTTGATGTTAAGTTTTATATTGTTGCAATTCTATTTATTCTTTTTGACATTGAAGCAATGTTTTTACTACCTTGGAGTGTTAGTTTGTCACAATTGAGTACTTTAGGGTTTTGGTCTATGATTGATTTTATTATTGAGTTAGGTGTAGGATTTATTTATGTTTGGTATGTTGGAGCTTTAGAATGGGATTAATTTCAACAAAAATTTGTTAGAATAGAGCAATTGGTTAGCTCACTGGGCTCATGCCCCAGAGGTTGTAAGTTCAAGTCTTACTTCTAACAAATAAAATTATCGGCGAATATAACTCAGTTGGTAGAGTATTAGGTTGTGATCCTAAAAGACACGGGTTCAAGCCCCGTTATTCGCCCTAATAATCTAATTTTGTTTAGATTTTATTGCTTGAAATGAAATGAAAATCCTCAAAAAAATTTAAAGATATAATATTTAAAAACAAGTTGTATAAAAAGTAAAGCATTAAATGAATGCCTAAACATCAAAAATCATGCGGACGTTTACACACGAAATGTTATAGCGAGCGTTTTTTAACGCTGAGACCTATAAGTATCCGTATCGGAAAACCGAGCTTTAATAAATAAAGCATTTTTAAGAAGCACATTTTTTTATGTTCTAAATAAAAAGTAAAAAGTTTAGCGAACTGAACCATCTCATTAGCTAAATAAAAAAATCAACCGAGACACTGTGAGTAGTGGCGAGCGAAAGCAGTAAAGACTTTAAAAGTAATACGTTTCATTTTTTTAATCAAAAGAGCCATAGAAGGTTAGAGCCCTGTATTTAAAAATGTTTATTATTTTTATATTAAAATGATACAAGTCATGTATTGTTTGAAGAATGGGGGCCCACCCTCAAAGTCTATAAAAATTTGATGATTAATAGTGTATTAGTACCGTGAGGGAAAGGTGAAATGAGAATTTAGTAAAATAAATTTGAAATAGTACTGAAATTTAATGCTGACAAGCAGTTGAAGCTTTTTTGAAGAATAAAAGTGACAGCGTACCTTTTGCATAATGGATCAACGAGTTTATTTTAGTGGCGAGCTTAAACAATTGTGTAGGCGAAAAAAACTTAAGTTTTAAAAGGCTTTTAAGTCTCTAAATTAAGACCCGAAACTAAGTGATCTAACCATGAGCAGGTTGAATTTATAGCGGCAACGCTTATTGGAGGACCGAACCCGTGTATGTGGAAAAATACTGGGATGACTTGTGGTTAGGGGTGAAAGGCCAATCAAACTTAGAGATAGCTGGTTTTCTGCGAAATCTATTTAAGTAGAGCGTTTAAAAACTTTATTATG
>PJEL010002342.1_pt1 | contig 17617 bp, 21 predicted proteins | sample 1853271 | NCBI WGS metagenome assembly PJEL01 (sample SAMN08108733, study PRJNA415343) | Invertebrate metagenome, whole genome shotgun sequencing project. | host: Globobulimina | place: Sweden: Gullmar Fjord | collected 2015-08
TGGTTAAAAAATAACGCTATCCCAAAAGCAGGTTTAAACAAATCTATCTTAGATAAAAATTGGCATTTATTAGAAACCTTTACTAACTATAAAGCGAAGAAAGCAAATAAAATAGTTTTTAAAGTAAATGCTCATTATACATCCTGGTAATGTGCCAACTATTCACTCTGAGCTCAAAAACTCTAAGAGTCAACCTATGTTTTTATCTGTTGCTTACCGACACACCGATAATGCGGATAAAAATGCTTCTAATGTTATTAAACAAAGGGCAATAAAATTAATACTAAACTTATTTAAGGAGTTATCCACAAAGAGGTATCTTATCTGTTTGTCAATAGTGGAGGTGGAGCCAAAAAAAGACGCAATAAACCTTCTGGGCACTTGTGCAATGGCAGCAATAGTGAAAAAAGAAAGGGGCTTTAGCTCCTAGAAGCTCTACGCTAAAGCTATAGAGTAGTTCAGCTATAGTATTTGAACAAAGTGTAGTTCAGTAGAGAATAGTTCATATGCATAAGAAACTCTAAGCTATTAGAGCTGCAAGCTCTCTGTATTTTCGTCAATGAAATTTTTATTCTAATAATAACTACTAATTAGAAACTCTAAACAAATATTTTAATAATGAACAAAAAATATTTGTTCAAATAAAATATGAATGAGTAATAATAAAAAGAGCTATATCTTTTGGTACTTCTATTCTCATCTCTTTCCCCCAGTTTGACATAAGGTAATATTCTATAAAATTTTCCCATACAATTATAGTACTCTTGTCATTATGAATGAAAGTTTTTAATTGTGCTTTCTCCATTATAGCTTGATGAAGATCAGCATCCATAAAATTTGAGCTATCAAGCAAGGCTCCCCTAAAGTCTGCGCCTCTTAGTAATGCTTTTGAAAAATCAGCCATAATAAGCTCACTACATCTAAAGTTAATATTATCAAATGAGGCTTCTCTAAAATCAAGATTAGAAAGCTTAGCATCATATAGATTGCTTCCAGCTTTTATTATAAAATTAACTATTTCCTTATTTCTAAATACAGCAGCAGAACTAATAGCGCTATCTTTATTACTATTTATTTTCTCTAAGCTAGCCCCAGCATCAATTAACAATTTAACTAATTCATAATTTTTGTAACCTATTGCTAAATGAAGAGCTGTAGAGCCATCTTTATTTCGTATATCAATATTACTTAAAGCAATTGAAGCCATTTTTATTGCTTCTTTTTCTTCACTTATCAAGTGTTTTATATATAAAAAAAAGTCTTTTCTTATATGTAGTTCTTGAAGGATATTAAAATATGCCTCGTGGTTACCATCTATTATACTGTCATTTATAGCTTTATTGCATTCCAAAAAGCTTAATACTAAACTATTATAGTTTTTCATATGCTTCTCTATAAACATAAGTATTCTTTTATCTTTGTAAGATCGGTATTTGAGCTTACAAGTATTTAGTTTTGGTTTGGTTTTATCAGCAATACTACTTAGCTTGGATTTTAGCTTTTTTAAAGGCTGGTTGATTCTTTCCCAAAGTTTTGAGATTTTCCACTTTTGGGTATTTGGGTCATAAATCGTAGTATTAACAGGCTCATCAATGCTGCAAAAATTATTAGTTGAAGAACTTAAAAGAGGATTAGCGAATATAGTAAACAAACAGATTAGTTTTTCAAATTTCATATGTTTTTTTAAAAAGTATTTATACTAACTTATAATATTTTATGCTAATAATCATTAATATTACTTGATGCTTGGTATAATACACAAAGCCATCTACTTCTAATTCATTCAAAATAATTAAGTTTCCAAATAAACAAATTAATCTTGGTGATTATAGAAATAATCAACTAAATATAAAATGATTTTTTATAAGGTTAGTTTTAACAACCTAAAGTAGCAAAATGATATATCTTTAAACCAGTAAATCTTCAACAATAACACCAAAACAAACTAATACTTTGTAGAAAAGAAAAAATATCAAAATAACAAATAATAGAATTACTAGAAGGTAATCTAAAATGATGGGAACCCAAAGTAAAAATAAAGCTTTGAGGAACTAGTGAATTTAAAAAACTCATTATCGTTTCTCTAAATTTGCTGATCTATCAAACAATACGACTAAGACAGTAGTTTTGTAATAAGGGTTATGTATTAACTAATATATTAGTATTAGTTTGTAATCTCACTAAATTTTTATTAAAATTAAATCTTTAAACTTTACTGTCAAAAAAACCTTATCCTTCAAAGCTCTTAGTAGCAAAGCTCAAGGAATTCTATATAAGCTTATTTTTCCTATGTTAATGCAAATGAGTGGTTGCCTTTAGGCAACCACTCATTTGCCCATATCACCACTATCAACAACATTAAGGTTAGTCTTAGAAGATCCAAGCATAGAAATAAATGACCACATAATATCTATTCAAAATAATACCAATCAAGTACACAAAGAGCACCAGTTAGCCTTTGAGAAAAATGAAGAATTCAAAAAACTAAAACCTCATTATAGGCGATATGTTTTATAAAAAGCAGTTGAAAATGCACAAGACCGTCAAGAAATACTTTATGCAAGTAAAGAAGCACGTAGTATGATTTTGATAAAAGAGACATATGACAGCTTAGTAGCAGGTAGAAAAAATATAGGCAATAATAACTATCTACTAAAAGATGATAATCTCTCTTAACTCAACAAAAGCTACAAATACAACTTGAGTTTAAAGAACTAATAGAGCAAAGATTTGGAAAAGACTCTTTCCCATCTTCCAAGAATATAAAATTAAATTCTGAGCAGATAAGAATTGTTGAAAAAAATCATTTTAACAATTCAAATAAATCATATAGAACACAAAAAGGTTATTTAAAAACTTTAGTATCTATTAATATAGTTGGTGGATGCTATGAAAACAGAAGTTGCTTTTACTTAGAGCAACTTTCTAAAAAGTATAGAGTTAATGAGAAAGTTTATTTTGGAGGTAGGGTTTCACGTTCATCTTGTTTCATAATTGGTAAGTTATTAAATCTGTCTATACAAGCGGTGGGGTTTGCTTTCATAAAAAATTAATAATCGCAAAAAATCAAATTTGTCATTATTACAGTTTTGATTGCATAGCTGTGGCTTTACTACTTTCATTTCGAGCTATTTTTGGAGGGTTTTCACTTGTTTATTTTGGAAATAAAATCTACTATAATTACAAATCTAGTGAGATGTATTTAAAAACAATAAAAAGAACTCTAGGGGACAAAGAAAATACGCCTCTTCCAAAAAATCTCACAATACCACCTCGTCCTTATAAATCATCCTATAATTGTTATAGAAGTTAGGTATGACATAAAAATATAGTGAAGTTATCTAATGGTAAAAAATAGAAAGAGTTTGTTGGTGCATAGATCGGCCACTAAAACTTAACTGTAGAAAATTTTGTAATATATTCAAAGCAGGATTTGATTGGATATTTTGTGCAAAACAAAAAAAGGAAACTTCAAAAGAGCCAATAATAGAATTGCTAGTAGGCAATCTAAAGCTAGAAAAAAAAGCAGAGTGAACAAATATTTAGCTAGAGATTAGGAGAAAGGAAGTTGATGATGCTAGAAACACGTTTAATGTTAATGTTAATGTTAATGTTTTTTAAGTAGATGCTTGTGGCTATTATTAAGACTAAGATAATTAATCCTAATGCTTTATATATTGTTCATTGAATCTAAAATTAGCAAGCTTTACAAAAAAATAGTGAGTTTTGTTAATTCACTCTGTGTTACTATATTTGTATTATGAACTTAGGCGTATTAAGGTTCTTGTTAAAATAATCCTCCCTGGTTGACTAAAGCAGCATGAATATGATAAAAAAATTACTAAATTCACCACTATTTTTATTTTTAAAAATAGTGGTGAATTCCACAACCTCTGAGTTTTAAGTTAAAGTTACTATGATTGGAGGCAAAACTAAAGTTATTGAATGAAATCAAAATGATACAGTGGATGAATTTGGAAGAAAACTTTTTGAAGAATTTAATATCAATATAAAGGCACAAAGAGTTGTTGTGGATTTAAATCCAGTAGTGATGTTTTCCAATAAAAAACTTCTTAGTGACATTAATCTAAGTGCTAAGAGTAGAGTTTTTATAATGGAGAGGCTGTGTGTTATTGGCTCTGAGGGTGATAGCAGCCACTCTAAAAATGCATAGCATTTATTTAAAAGCTTTAATAGCGATCCTAATGGAGGTGATGAACTCCCAGCTCAAGTAAATCCTCAATTAAATGATTTTTTAAAAAACCTGAGCATCAAATTAAAAAAAAATGATGAAGAATTAGATAAGCATCAAGGAGGCTGTCCAGTTTTTTTTATCGGTAAGATTGTTGCCATTATGTTTGGTTATTGTTATTTGCTATAATGTCTTCTGTTGATAACAATTGATAAATCAAACTATCAAGGTGATTCATAAAGATCCATCACAAAATGCTACTACAGGCAGTCATAAAAAAGAGATAGAATTAAATATATATCTTAGCTCAAAACTAATATAAAAAAACCTGTGTCTCAAAGTGCATTTTAGTTTCTAGATAAGGCTTTTTCTCTCCAAAAGAATCAGACCAAAATTAACAAGAACTTTTATAAGTTGTAATTAAAAAAAGCTTGGTTTTCTAAACTGAATAAGTAAAGAATAGTCCTAGTTTTATTATTACCATTGAAGAACCTCTCTATTTTTGAGTGGATTAATGGATGTTAAACATTATATTTGCTGTTCTTAAGAATTATTTTAATTAAGATGATAACAGATCCTATAGCTAACTATTTAACTTCTATTCGTAACGCAATAAAAGCAAAAAACTCATTTGTATATGTGCCTCTATCTAAGGAGAAGGAAAAAATCACCCAGATCTTAAAAGATCAGGGCTATATAGAGAACTATCAAAAGGAAGAAGAGCCTAAACCTCAAGGCAGGATAAAAATACTACTCAAATATGGTAGGAATCGTACTAATCCTGCTATTGTATCCATAGATCGAATTAGTAAGCCAGGGTTGCGTAAGTACTGTAAATTAGAAGATATCCCATATATTGCCAAGGGACTAGGAACTGTTATTTTGTCTACATCAAAAGGAATTGTTACTGGTAAAGATGCTCGTAGGGTTAAAGTAGGAGGTGAATTACTTTGCTCTATATTTTAATAAAATTTTAACTACTATAAATTATGCCACGAATAGGAAATCAGCCTATAACACTACCAGCAGGAGTTACTATCAGCGTTTCTCCATCTAATAGAGTAGAAGTTGTTGGCTCCAGAGGGACTCTTTGTCAGTCTGTAAATCCAGTAATAAAGATAAATGTAAAGGATCAGGTTTGTTTAGTAAAAAGAGCATCTGATCAGAAGAGCGATAAAGCCCTTCAAGGGCTTTATCGCTCACTAATCAACAACATGGTAAAAGGGATTAGTGAGGGATTTACCAAACGTCTTGAGATTATAGGCATTGGTTATAAAGCTAAACTTCTAAAAGAAGGTGTTTTAGAGCTTCACTTGGGCTATTCGCATTCAATTGTTTTTATCTTACCAAAAGAGGTTATGGTTACTAATGTCGTCTCAGGAGCAAAAAATCCTATTATAGATTTGGAGAGCAATGATAAACAGCTCTTGGGTCAAGTTGCTTCTAAAATTAGGTCACTTCGTAAACCAGAGCCATATAAAGGAAAGGGAGTACGCATTTCTGGTGAGTACGTAAGGCGAAAAGAAGGTAAGACAGCTGGGAAATAGCAAAATAATTATTTAGAAAAGATATAAAAATATGACAAAAAAAAAAATTATAGGAAGTGAACAGAGGCCTAGACTTATAATAAACAAAAGTAATAAGAATATATACCTACAACTTATTGATGATCAGGCAAGAAAAACAGTTGTTGGTGTTTGCGTTAGTGGTAAAAACTTGGTTGCTGCCCAAAAAGCAGGAACTGCTCTCGTGCAAAAAGCAAAAAAAAAGGGAGTTGAAGCTATTGTTTTAGATAGAGGTCGTTATCTTTACCACGGAGTAATTAGAAAAATATCTGAAACTATAAGAAGTGGTGGATTAAAACATTAAAGTAATTAAGATATAGTAAAAAATATGAAGCAGGAAAAGAATCAAGATAAAATCAAAGCTACTAACTTAGAACTTAAGGAAGAAACAATAGCTATAAAGAGAGTAACGAAAGTAGTGGAGGGTGGAATGAATTTTCGTTTTACAGCAATTATAGTTATTGGAAATGGTGCTGGTGTTGTTGGATATGGCATTGGTAAAGCGAAAGATGTTCCTAAAGCTATACAAAAGGGAATTGAAAGCGCTAGAAAAAAACTTATAGAAATATCACTACGTGGAGACACAACATGGTATAAAACATTAGGTAAATTTAAGTCTAGTCAGGTTGTGTTAAAACCAGCAGCACCAGGAACTGGAGTTGTGGCTGGGGGGGCTACTAGAGTTATTGCAAAGCTAGCAGGAATAAAAAATCTTCTGGCTAAATCAAAAGGTTCTTCAAACCCACACAACTTAGTAAAAGCTACTTTTGATGCTTTGACAAGAATGGAAGACGGATATAAAGTTGCTAAGAGAAGAGGAATTACTATAAATAAGGTTTTTAATGGATAAGAAAAATAAACAGGGAGGTAGAATAACTATAAAGCAGGTGAAGAGTGCAATTGGTTATTCAAAAAAAACAAAAGATACATTACGCACATTGGGTCTTCGTAGAATAAATCACGTTGTATCTCATAATGAGACTCAAAGTATTTTAGGTATGATTAAGCGCGTCAAACATCTAGTTATATTAGGTAATGAAACAAAAAAATAATTTATAATTATGAAGTTACATGAATTAAGGCCAAATCCTAAAGCAATAAAAAAAGAAAAGCGTATAGGTAGAGGTGATGGAGCTAATAGGGGGCAAGATGGAGCACAGTCTAGATCTGGATATAAGAGGAGAGCTGGTTTTGAGGGTGGGCAGACGCCACTTTATCGTCGTCTCCCGAAGTTTAGTAATCTAAAACGGAAAGAAAAAAAATATATTATTTTAGATTTAGCTAAGTTGGTCAATCATGCTAGTGGTGCAAAAATTAAAAAATTAACACCAGAGAGCTTACTAAAAACAGGTATATTAAAAAAACCACAAAATTATAAGATTTTGGGTAAAGCAAAAATTACTGAAAAACTAGAATTTCATGCTCATGCTTTTTCTTCTTCCGCCAAAGAAATTATAGAGCAACAAAAAAGCATTGCTGTTATTCTCTAACTTTATAAATTTTATATAAAATATGTTCCGTTGGATTAATATTGTAGGTGATATATTTAGGACAAAAGAGTTGCGAGAGAAACTCTACAACACAGTCTATTTTATTACTCTATTTAGATTGGGTAGTTTTATTGTATTACCAGGACTAGACCAGAGTGAGTTTAGGAATGCTTCAGGTGGGTTTCTTGCCCTTTTAGATACGCTTTTAAGTAGCTCTTCATTGAGTACTGCGTCTGTTTTTTCTTTAGGTATTTCTCCCTATATTGCAGCATCTATTTTTATGCAAATTTTCTCTATTACTATTCCTTACTTTCAGCGTATGAAAAAGGAGGGAAAAGCAGGAAGAGATCAGATAAAGTCTATTACTCGTTATTTAGCATTATTATTAACACCATTACAAGGTTCTACATTTGTTTTTTATCTTGCTAACTCTAAGCCTGAGGCACTACTGGTAGATAAAAAAGTATTTATAATACTTTCTCTATTATTATTGTCTAGTGGAACGGTTTTTTGTATTTGGTTGGCAGAACGTATTACTACTAAGGGGCTTGGCAATGGAAGTTCTGTATTAATAATGGTAAGTATTATTTCATCCCTGCCAGGAGCTCAATATATGGAGTATGATAATAAAAATTTTCTCATTTTTATAGTAGAGCAATTACTTTTGATAGTTATTTGTGCTATAGTTATTGCGTTTATGCAGGGTGTTAGGCGTATTCCTCTTAGATATGCTACACAAATGGTTAATAGTCTCTCTGGTAGAGGAGGGGGGTTACGTCAATATCTACCTATTGGGCTAAACACTGCTGGGGTTATGCCAATTATTGTTGCAAAAACATTGTTAGTATCTCCTGTTATTCTTACAAAGTTTTTATCGAAGCATAGTACAAAAGCAAAAGAAATTTTTGAGATTATAAGTGATCAATATAGTTGGCAACATAATGTCATATTGTCGATATTGGTTTTCACTGCAACATTTTTTTATGCAACAATTTTTATAAATACTGTTGAAATGGCAGATGACCTAAAGCGTTATAATGGATTTATCCCAGGTGTTAAACCAGGTATGAAAACTGCAGAGTATATTGACAATGTTTTGAGTAAGATAACTTTGCCAGCCTCATTATTTTTGGTAATGGTAACTCTTATGCCTCTTTTTGCACATAAGTTTTTAGGAATAGGAAGGGAGCTTAGTAGGTTTTTTGGAGGTACATCGATATTAATAACTATTGGAGTGATTTTAGATATAGGACAGCGTATAGAGAGTGGGCTTTTTAACGTGTACTATAATCGTAGTTTTTTAAACTATAATTTACCAAGTTCTAATATGTATCGTTAAAGATTATTGACTTTAAAATATTTTTATGTTTTCAAAAAAATCTAAATATACAGTACCATTAAAAAGCAAAAAGGAAATATCTATTTTGCAAGAGGGAGCAAAATTGTTGAGTATTTTACATGGGAAAATCGCATCAATTATAAAGCCTGGTATTTCAACCAACTATTTGAATAGTTACGCAGAAAAAATAATTGAGGAATTAGGTGCTGAGCCGTCTTTTAAGGGATATAGGGGATTTCCTGCTTCAATTTGTACTTCTATAAATGATGTTGTAGTACATGGGATACCTAGTGAAACGATGTTAAAAGAAGGTGATATAATCTCTGTTGATTGTGCAATTTGCTACAAAGGATACCATACTGATGCAGCTTTTACCCATCCTGTTGGGAAAGTTGCTCCTGAATTGTTAAATTTGCTACACATAACGGAAGTTGCTTTACAAAAAGGAATTGAAGTAACAAAAACAGGTAATCATATGGGAGATATTGGTAATGCTATAGAGCAGCAGGTAACAAAAGCAAACTTAGGAGTTGTGGACTTATATGGAGGACATGGAATAGGAAAGGAGTTGCATGAAAATCCATTTGTACCTAACACTGGTTCTCCAGGTGAAGGGATTCTTCTAAAAGAGGGTATGGTGCTTGCTATAGAACCCTTGGTTACTTTGGGTAGTGGTAAGATTTTGGAGGGGAATGATGGTTGGGGAGTTTATAGTAAGGAGAGAAAGGGAAGTGCTCATTTTGAGCATACGGTAGCGATAATATCTGGAGAGGCAAAGCAACTAACAACTTATAATTATATAAAAGAGCTAAAAAAATATGGGTAAAGAAGAACTTCTAAAAGCAAGGGGGGTAGTAAAAGCTGCTCTATCTAACGATAGATTTAGAGTTTTAGTAGATGGGAAGCATGAAGTTATTGCTTCTGTCTCTGGAAAAATAAGAAGGGTTAGGATTCAGCTAAACGATATTGTTGAGTTAAAAATAACTCCATACGATCCTTCAAAAGGAATTATAACATTTCGCTATAAAGGAAAACCTCATGAAAGTAAAGTCATCAATAAAGAAAAGAAGTAAAGATTGCCAAGTTGTACGCAGAAAGGGTACATTATATGTAATAAATAAAAAAAACCCAAGGCTAAAAACTAAGCAAGGGCGTAATACTAGTCCTCCAAGTAAAAAAAAGAAGAAAAAATAAAAAATAAATTATTATGGCACGTGTAGCAAATATTGAAATACCTAGCAATAAAAGAGGTGAAATCGCTCTTACATATATTTATGGAGTTGGAAGGATTCTAGCTAGAGAAATTTTAGAAAAATCAAAAGTAGATATAAATAAGAAAGTAGTTGATTGGCAAGAAAAGGAATTAGATAAAATTCGTCAATTTATAGCAGAGAACTATATTGTAGAGGGAGATTTGAGAAGAAAAGAGCGTAATAATAAGGCTCGGTTGTATGAAATAGGTTCTCGTCGTGGTATAAGATTAAAAAATGGCCTTCCAGTAAGAGGTCAAAATACTAAGAATAATTCAAGAACACATAAGGGTAAGAAAAAAACTATTGCCAATAAGAAAAAAGTAACTCGATAGCACGATGAATAAAAAAACAAAGGTTAAAAAACGTAAAGTAGTCCTCACATCTGAGGGTATTGTAAACATAAAAGCAACCTCTAACAATACTATATGCACAATCACTAATCCAGCAGGACAGGTAATTTGTTGGGGATCAGCTGGGCTGTTGGGTTTTAAGGGGCCAAAAAAGAGTACACCATTTGCAGCAAAAGAGATATCAAAGAGATGTGCAAAAGAAGCATATAATCTTGGTATGCGTAAGGTAGAAGTTCGTGTTAGAGGAATAGGAACTGGTAGAGAGCATGCAATAAGGGCACTTGGTGAAGTTGGTATGAAAGTCGGACTTATTCAAGATTTTACACCAGTGCCACATAATGGTTGTCGAGCACCTAAAATAAGACATAAATAAACACTTTAAGAAATAGTAGAATTATGGCAAGATATATAGGTCCTAAAGGGAAAATAGAGAAAAAGTACGGAGAGCCTGTACTAGGTTCAGGTAAAATGTTAGAGCGTAATAAACCAATTGGATGGAATCAAAAAGGTAGGAGAAGAAAAAAAATATCAGAATATGGATTGCAACTTAAGGAAAAGCAAAAAGCAAAGTATATCTATGGAGTTTTAGAAAAACAGTTTAGAAATACTTTCTTAAAAGCTGCACGTCAGAAAGGCCCAACAGGAGAGCTTCTTTTACAACACTTAGAACGTAGGCTAGATAATGTAGTTTACCGTATAGGGTGGGCATCAACTAGGCAGGCTGCAAGACAACTTGTTACACATTGTCATATTTTTGTAAATGAGAGACGCTTTAATATACCTTCTGCTTTAGTCTCTCCAGGAGATACAATTTCTCTCTCTCCTAAGTATAGAAAAAAATGGGAAGAAATAGTTCAAAAAGGTGTTGGAGCAAAAAACTACTCTTGGTTAAGTTGGGATAGTAGTAAAGGAGTTGCTACATTTGTAGAAATTCCAAAGCGCACAAGTATTCCAGAAAATATTAATGAGCAGAGCATTATTGAGCTTTACTCTAAATCTTAAGTTAATCTATAAATAAATTATTATGTTAAAAAGACTATTAAAATTAAAAACAAAAGTTGTAAAAGAAATAGGACCAAGGTTACATAAAGGTACTTTTACATTAACTCCCTTGGAGCCAGGATATGGTACAACGTTAGGTAATTCATTACGTCGCATGTTGCTTTCCTCAATAGATGGTTACGCAATTACTCATATTCGTCTACCAAGCTCAATTCCTCATGTATATGCGTCAATAGATGGAGTTTATGAGGAAATGAGTGATATCTTGCTTAATTTGAAACAGGTAAGATTTCAGCTAGTATCTCCTTACAAACCAGGTAAAATTACTATTAATATAGGAGGAAGTAGGCAGTTTAGAGCCAAGGATATTGAGAAGTCAACAGATTTTTTTCGTGTAGTAAATCCAGATTTGGTTATTTGTAACATGGCTCCTAATGTTTCTTTTTCTCTTGATATTTTAATTAGTAAAGGTAGAGGATATATTATGGCAGAAAACAATAATTTAATAAGCAAGGCGGATTTAGAAGAGAAGAAGTTCTTGCCTGTAGATGCTTATTTTTCACCTGTGAAAAATGTTTCAATTGAGGTGAAAAACATATTAGTTGGTCACAGCACAAACCATGATAAACTTATAATTAAAGTTGACACAGATGGTAGTATTACAGCAGAGGAAGCTCTGCAGCAAGCTGCAGAGCTTCTAGTCTCTTTTTATGCCATTCTTTGTAATCCTAGAGTGTTAGAAGAAGCTGAAGTAGAGGAGAAGGAGATGGTTGATAAAGAGTTTTTGCGTACTAAAAAATTACTCAATACTCCTATTGAGGAGCTTAATCTTTCTACTCGTGTTAACAGGACATTGGCAGAAAGTAATATACATAGCATAAAAAGACTTAGTGATATTGTAAAGTTAGATGCAAGACAAATTGTAATGATGAAGAGTTTAGGTAAAAAATCAATTGATGAGATCAAGAAACTTTTAGAAGAAAACAATCTCACATTTGGTATGAATGTAGATAAATACAATTTGGACAACTTCTTAGATTAGTCTTAAAGAAAGTTAAAAGAATAATAGATTTAATCTTTCTATTTTAATAATTATGAAAAAAGAATATATACTTGGTCGCCAAAAGGCAGAGCGCAAGGCGTTATTAAAAAATTTAGGTAAACAACTTATTTTGCACAAGCGTATTATTACAACACTGGCAAAAGCTAAGGCATTGAGAATGTTTATCGAGCCAATCATTACTAAGGGGAAAAATGATACAACTCACATGAGAAGACAAGTATTTGCATGCTTCCAAGATAAAGAGCCTGTAAAAGAGCTTTTTAATGAAATTTCTCATAAAATAGCTGACAGAAATGGTGGTTATACTAAGATAGTTCGCCTTCCTAAGCGTTTAGGAGATGGAGCAAGTATGGCTCTAATAGAGTTGGTAGACTACTCCCTACAGCAAGGTGCAGTAGTGCAATAGTTTTTTTCTATAGAAGTGTAGAAAAAGCAGAGTATAAAATATAACACACAATGTGTAGTTACTCTAGATTGTTAGTTCTATTTTAGTTAAAACGTCTAATAATATATATGATAAAAAAAGTTTTCTCTGGTTTGAAATTTAGCTTTTGGCTATTTATTATTTACCAATTAATTATTGCAATAATATTAATTGCTTCATTTGTACATAAACATTTTTGGGTTGAAGAGAAAGATTTAAGGAAGCGCTATGGAGAAAAAAGTTGGGTGGTAATTACTGGAGGGAGTAGTGGACAGGGAAGACAGTTCGCTCTACAATTTGCTGAGCGTGGGTTTAATATATTTATAATAGGATCAAAACGTTCCTTCTTAGTTGAGCAAGAGATAAGGGAAAATTACAAAGTAGAAACAAAGGTATTAGTAAAAGACTTTGGGGAAGCCTTTAGAGATAATTTTTTTGATGAAATAAAGCAGGAATGTGAAAAGTTAGATATTTCTTTGCTAATAAATAATGTTGGGCATCGATCTGGATGGATTCCCTCTCACAAACAGCCTATAGATGATATTATTGATACAATATCTTGTGGTACATTAGTTCAAGTAATGTTAACAAACATATTGATAGAAAAATTTAAAAAAAGACCTCTAAATCTACGATCAGGTATTGTATTTATAACGGTTCAAGCGATTCACAGTAACTTTGGACTTTCACTATCCTCTAATGAATTGTCAATACCATTTATAGGAGTTTATGAATCAGCTAATGTATTTGGCAGAACACATGCAAATGCCATATATGAAGAGTATCATAGGCAGTTTGATATATTAAATATAACACCAGGTGCTGTTATAACAGAAAAAACTGGAGAGTTCTTAAGATACACACCTTTTTCTATAAAAGCAGAGAAATTTGTAGAGAATATTATTCGCTTTCTTGGAAATGTAGAAGGAACGCAATTTGCTTATTGGGGGCATGATTTTGGGAACTTTTCTTTTTCAGTTTTGCCTCTTTTGAAGAAAGTACTTTTACCAAAGGTTGGAAGAGATATTGCAACTTCTTATATGTTAAAGTGGAAAAATAAAACTTCTTACTCTATAGAAGAGGAAAATAAAAGTAAAATTAATGTTAAGCAGGACGAAATAGTACTTGATAATGAGAAGGTAAATGAGAAAAAAGAAAAAGGTGTAGAAAAAGATGATAAAGAAGATGTAGAACAAGATGATGTAGAACAAGATGATGAAGAATGAAGATTAAAAGCTTATTTCAATTAGTCTGAACTTAATGAGTCTTCCAGATTTAAACATTAAACCAACAATAGCTGTAGTTCTATCTTCTGGAGGAATAAGGGGATGTGCACATATAGGTGTTTTGGAGGAATTGCATAAAGCTAACATTATCCCAGATATTATTGTAGGTTCGAGTGTTGGAAGTATTATTGGTGCAATATATTCTGACAATCAAGATTTTGATCGATTAAAAGAAATAATGTTTGATATATCAACTTACAATAAAATAATTAGATTTTTAGGTCTACCAAGGATAAGAGTAAATAGTTTTCGTGGTCAAGGATTTTTTTCGACAAAGAAAATAGAGATTTTTTTCAAAAAAATCTTAAGTGCTAAAACTTTTGAACAACTCAAAATACCTTTAATTATTATATCTACTAATATTAGTGAAGGGGATATTGAGATCTTTGAAACTGGAGATCTCATAAAGGCAGTCACTGCCTCATGCGCAATTCCAATAGTTTTTAAACCTGTAGAAATCAATAAAAAATATTATTTAGATGCTGGGGTAATAAATCCATTTCCAGTTAGCGTTGCAAAGAAAAGAGCTGATATTGTCATTGGAGTTAAATTGACAGCCCAAGTTGAAAGGATAAAAAAACTAGGTAACACAAATATTTTTAACCGTAAATTCAATATAGTAAACAGGCATAGATTGAAATCAGAAGACAGAAAGGCAGATATAATTATAAATCCTCCCTTTTATAGTGAACCTTATATCTTTGCGAAGAATAAAAAACTTTCTTATTTATATGAGTTAGGAAAAAAAAGTGCTAGGGCAAAACTACCTTTTTTAAGAAAGATAATTGAAAATTACAGTAATCCTGACGCAGCAAACTAGCGTATTATTTTGGTTGAATTATTTGTTTTTCTAATTCATAGTTTATAGCTACATCTATTAGATTTATACCAGGTTCCTTTAGTGTTTTTTGTAAAACAGCTTCAAACTCTTCTACTGATTTTGGACAGTATCCTTTAGCTCCAAAAGAATCTGCAAGTTTTACAAAGCATGGGTTACCCAATTTAGTTCCATGAGTCTTTAAACCTCTTTCTTTTTGTTTATAAAGAACCATACCATAAGCACTATCATTGAGTACTAGTATGGTAAGGTCAAGATTTAGTCTTTTAGCAGACTCCATTGCTTGCATATTCATCAAAAAACCGCCATCTCCACAAATTGCTACAACTTTTTTTTGGGGATATAACAATTTAACAGCCATAGAAGAGGGTAGCCCAGCACCCATTGTAGCCAAAGCATTATCTAGCAGAATGCTATTTGGGTTATGGGCTTTATAATTGCGTGCAAACCACAACTTATAAAGGCCATTATCTAATGTTAAAATATCATTGTCACATAGTTTTTCTTGTACAACAGAAACTAACTTAGGAAGACTCAAAGGGAAGCGATAATCATCATTAGCTTTTTGAAGTTGTTCTTCGAAAGCTTTTTTTATACTGCAGAACTTTTTAAAATTCCAATGAGGCATTTTATTTAGACTTTTACCTATCATACGAACTGAGAAAAGAATATCTCCCTTTACAACTAAATGTGGAAAATAGGTATTATCAATATGGGGTGAAAAAAAATTAATATGAATAACCTTAGCAGAAATTTTATTCATCCTAAAAGGAGGCTTCTCAATAATACTGTGTCCAATATTTATAATAAGATCAGCTTTATCAATAGCTTTATGTATCAGATCGCCAGAAGAAATTGAAGCCGTCCCCAAATAATACTTATTATGTTCAGAAACTACACCCTTACCCATTTGAGTACAGAAAAATGGAATCTCAAACTTATTAATCAAATAAGTAAGTAAATCACTTACACTAGTTCTATTAGCAGCTGACCCAACAAGAATAAGCGGAGACTTAGCACTCTCTATCATTTCAACACATCTACTAATTGCTTTGTAATCAGCATTAGGCTTATAGGTCCTTTCTTTTTTTAAAACTGTAATATGATCTAGCCTTTCTTGAGCAACATCTTCAGGTAGCTCCAGATGCACAACACCAGGTCTTTCCTCTTGAGCAATCTCAAAACTATAACGTACAAGTGAGGGAATACTTCTAATATCTAATATTTGCTTAGAGATTTTTGTAATAGGCTTCATCATAGAAACAACATCAACAACTTGAAAGTCTCCTTGTTGATGAATCTTAATTGGTTTTTGTCCACTTATAGAAACCATAGGCATACTACCCAACTGAGCATAAACAATAGGAGTAACCAAGTTTGTAGCTCCAGGGCCAAGAGTAACAAGACAGACCCCAGGCCTACCAGTCAATCTTCCAACAGTAGCAGCCATAAAACCAGCTTCCTGTTCATGTCTTAAAGTAATAAGCCTTATCGATGACTTACGAATAGACTCAATAAGATCAATAGTTTCCTCTCCAGGAATAGAGAAAATATATTTTACCCCCTCATTCTCCAAACATTTAACAAGAAGATCAGAAGCAAGCATAGATTTAGTTATAAAATAGATTAAACATTAGAAATTCATTATTTTCTTCCAAGGTTGAAAGTTATATTTTTTATAGAGTCTTTATTAAAAGTAAAATCTTGTTCAGTATTATAACCACCTAGAGGTTCTTTGTTAAAAAGGAAGCTATTATTTTCCTCATCAATATTTTTTATAATAATTCTAATCTCTTCTTTTTCCTTTCTGCGAAATAGATACCATAGAAGGCAACAAAAAGAACAACACCCAATGAAAATAGAAGAACAAACAATTAGTGGTGTATACTTTTCATTTAGTCCGTTATTATTTTGATCTATAGGTGAATTTATATTTGTTGTATTAACTGAAGGTAATAATGTGCTCTCTGAGTAGGTAGGAGGGTATGTGGAGTAGGAATATACACTAGGCCTCAGTGATGTTTCTAAAAGAAAAGAGGGAACACTTGGCTCCAAGGTAGGCTCTAAAGTAGGGCTTTGGCTCTTATAGCTAGGTTCTAATGTTGGGAAAAAAGAAGGCTCAGAAGTTGGATTGCTGCTTTTATCAGTAGGAGAGTTGGATGAACTTATAGATGTGGTAGTAGGGCTGCTAGAGAGGGTTGTAGGGTAGCTAGAAGGACTAGAAGGAGAGCAGGCAGGATGAAAAGAAGGTTCATTAGAAGGAGCATAAGAAGGACTGCTAGAGATAACCGAAGGCGAAGAAGAAGGATTATTACTAGGAGAGTTTGAAGGGTTACTAGAGGGAGCAGTAGGGTTGTTAGAAGGGTTAGTGGGGAAGCTGGAAGGACTGCTAGATGTTTGTGAAGGTGAGTAGGAAGGACTAGAAGAAGAGTCAGTAGGATTAGCCGTAGGGAAAAAAGAAGGATAAGAAGGCGATGATGAAGGGTTATTGCTGGGAGAGTTAGAGGGAGTCAAAGAGGGAAGATTAGAGGGAGCCGAAGGAGAAGAAGAGGGGAAAGAAGAAGGCTGTGAAGGTGAGCTAGAAGGGTAAGAAGAAGGCTGTAAAGAAGGTTCATTATTGTGTGGAGAAGCCGAAGGAGTTATGGAAGGAGAAGTGGGGCTACTAGAGAGGGTTGTAGGGAAGCTTGAAGGGCTGCTAGATGTTTGTGAAGGTGAGTAGGAAGGACTAGAAGAAGAGTTAGTAGGATTAGCCGTAGGGAAAAAAGAAGGATAAGAAGGCGATGATGAAGGGTTATTGCTGGGAGAGTTAGAGGGA